>Ga0214921_10008332_pt1 | contig 13472 bp, 16 predicted proteins | sample LL1505_MetaG_FD_177992 | JGI IMG/M metagenome (GOLD analysis project Ga0214921, IMG submission 177992) | Freshwater microbial communities from Lake Lanier, Atlanta, Georgia, United States - LL-1505 | ecosystem: Environmental > Aquatic > Freshwater > Lake | place: USA: Georgia | collected... | reverse complement strand
ACAACTGATACGATTATCTATACATAAACCATACTTATTTAAAAAATTCGTAATCGCAACTCTTTCATTATCATCAAAAGTATAACTAGACATATCTATAATATCTATATTCATTTGAGTATCTTTTATATTATTTTTAATAAAAAGTAATAGATCGTTAATAGGTATTTTATCTTTAGATTCGGAAGATAGTATTGATAAAATATAAAACTGTCTATTACATTGTAATAATGATAACATAATTGATATCAAATCTGGTTCACTGGTAATACTAGCAACAATTTGAGAATATGTTTTTCCAGATTGGTGTTTTATTTTATCTACAATACAAGCAAAGGTTTTATCTATATTAAAATTTTCTTTAATCATTTGAATTGGAAAATCGTCTACCATACCGAACAATTTATATAAAGCATCTATAGCTTTTTGTCTATCGCTATTATTTTTAACAATAAAATAAGCAATAACTGCAATAACTGAAACTATAGCAAAAACTATTAATATTATCTCATTTATTAATATAATAATTTTATTTTTATAAAAATAAAATTATACACCTGATCTAGATAATGATTATACATAATTATGTTTAACTTATGAACATGCAAGTCTTATAAATAAAATTCTAATTAGGTATTATCTTTTTAATCTTCTAAATTATTTATAGAGTATTGTATTCCGCGTATTTTTCTCTCAAGTAATGGAATATTATCTCTAAATAGATCTTCGAATGTATCTTCACCGTGTAAACTATATACAAGTTTAGAGATAGCAATTTCATGTTCTATTTTTTTAATTTCATTAGTTAGTAACTCTATTATTTTTTCTTTTGATAATGATCTGTAATCTATTGGCATTATTTTAATGTTTTGTACATGTTTTTAAATAGAAAATTGAGAATATGTGTTTAAGTAATCCCTTTATAAAAAGAAAATATCATCTGGATTTATTTCTTTACTATTAACAACTAATTCATATGCTTCAAATAAATATGAATTTTTTTCTCTATCTATTATATCTTTTAAGATTAAATTAAAATCATTTGGATTATTATCAATTGTTTTTTGAATATTTTCTTTTTTATTTTTAAGTTCTTTTTTCTTTGGTTTAAAAACTACTTTTATACCCTTTGATGTTAGTTCTTTATATTTTTTTGTTTTTTTAAAAGTTTTAAATTCTTCATACTCTCCAGAAATTGATAATTTTATTTTATCTTCTGTTTTTGGTATATCAATATTATCTACCTCTTCAGAATTTATATAAATTATTTTCTTTTTTGGAAGTTCTAATTCTATTTCATCTAGGATATATTCTTTTTCATTATTATTAAATTCTAATTTTGCTATAATATTTTTTGCAGTTTCTCCAAATGCAACAGACAAACTTGAACCTGGATAGTAAATATTTTTTTGCGGTTTTTGATTTAGATGTATATGTCCCGAAATTACATTTGGAAAATCTACATCCCACTTATCTCCATCAATAGAATTAAACGCACCCATTTTACATCCATAAAATTCTTGATGTGCAAAAATACATTTTGAATCTTTCCATTCAGTATCTAAAGTATTTAAAGCTTCTTCAAATCGTCCTACATATACATAAGGTGAAAAAATAAACTTTTTCTCATCTATAATTTCATAAATAACTTTATCAACTATTGTTACGTTATCCCACTCTTTTAAAGCATTTAACCAATGTTTAGATTCTAAATATACACCATTATGCTCCATATCATGGTTGCCAACTATAACAAAGGTTCTACAAATATTTCTAATAGTATTTATAAATTTATAAGCACGATTTAAAGGTACAGAATGAATACGTTCATGCGTATCAAGTAAATCACCTAAAAGAACTACAAAATCTGGTTTAATATTTGAAACTACTTCTTCTACTTTAGAAATAAATAAATCAACTTCTTCAATATTGTCAACTTTAAAATGTTGGTCACCTATTATAATTACTTTTAACATTTTATTTATTAATTAAAAATTCTTTTATAGTATTCAATTTTTAATTAAAATAATTATCTAATGATGAAAATTTTCTTAACCTATAATCATGTTAAGAAAATAATTTTAAAATTATGGATACTAACAATTACACGTTTTTTTTCCTTCTGAAACTGAAGATATTTTTATTACATCTTTTTTTGTTAAAAGATTTACAGTTATGTATGAAAATAATTCTTCAATATTACTATTATTTTTAGCTGATGTTTCAATATAATCTATATTAATTTTATTTGCAAAATCTAAAGATTCTTTATAATCTATTTGTCTTAAATCTACTAGATCTAATTTATTTCCAACTATAATTTTTTTTACATTTTTTGGAGCATATAATTCAGTTTCTTTTAACCATTTTTTTATATTTTTAAAAGAATTATATTCAGTTATATCATAAATAAATAATACACAATCTGTTCTTTTATAAAATGCTTTTAATATGTCTCTAAAAGTTTTATTTCCTGTAGTATCCCATAATTCAACTTTAATTATATCATTACCTATTTTAAATTTTTTTATTCTAAAATCTACACCTATAGTAGTTACACATTCTTTATTAAAAATATTATCTGAAAAGCGATTTAGTATTGCAGATTTTCCAACTCCAGTATCACCGATTAAAAGTAATCTGTACACTTTATATTCCATTTATTATATTAAAATTAAGATATATTTAAATAATCTTTTACATATTTATATTCATTCCATATTTCACTTCTACAAAATACACATGATTTATTATATTTTAGCCAATTTTCAGCACAAACTCTATGAATACAGTTTGAACATTTAGGGCATTTTACAAGATTGTCTTTTAAACATTCGTAACATATTGGACATTCATTTAATAAATTATTTCCATCATTCTTATTAAAATTTTCGGATATCTTTAATTCTAAATTTTTTTTATCTTTATACTTCTGTATAAGATATTCGCAAACTATATCAGAATCATTTATTTGTATTGTTCTTAAATAAATCTTAAAACTTTCGGAATTATTTAAAACATCACGATAAAATATATCTTCATCAAATAATTGTCCTATCTTAATAATTACAAAACACAAATGCTTACAATATAGTTTATTAATCATACAATAAAAACTATCTTGACAATTACATTTTAATTTATTATTTTTAAGTTTTACTGTATATATATTTAATGTTGAACCGGTAAGTTTTAATATTAATTCATGATCTATAAATTCTACATCAACTAAATATATACACTGATAGCCTGATTTTAATATTCTATTTTTTTGTTTAAAATTTATATTATTTGAATCCAAAAGAGATTGCATTTATAATATAAATTTTATATTTTTAAATATAAATTTTATATTTTTAAATATAAATATTTAAGCCTATGACGGGGCTCGAACCCGCGACCACGTGCTTAAAAGGCACGCGCTCTACCAAACTGAGCTACATAAGCAGTAATCATTTTGATTATTGCTTATAAAGTTTTTTCCTGTGCCGGGAATCGAACCCGGGTCTTCAGCGTGAAAAGCTAATATGATAACCGTTACACCACACAGGAGATGAAGTGAGTGGGGTTTGAACCCACGAGTACGAATACAGATTATCTTAAGTCATCCCCCTTAGACCACTCGGGCATCACTTCTCAAATATTTATTTCAAATCTTTAAATAACATTTAATTAATATATATTTTTTTGTCCTGCTGCATAGACTATATCTCTCATATACATTTGACCATTACCCATAGTCATAAAAATTTGCAATAATGTTTCAAATATATTCCAATATGTTTTTTGAGAGTATGTAAAATTTATTAATGAAAATGTAGAAGCAACGCAAAGACCTGGAGATCTTATCCAAGTATTTAAGAATACTGAAACTTTAAGTCTTGTTTCTTTAGTAATATTTCCTGACTTATAAAGAAATAGAAAAAAATAATCTATACCACCAGGCAATCCGCAAATAAAAAAATGAGAAAGTGCCGAATAATATCCATTTTCAAAGAAAAAAATTGTAAAGCTTCCTATTCCTACAAATACTAAATGATGAAATATATCATCATAATTACATTTAAAAAAAATCATATGATATACATGTAAAAAAATTATAGATAACATTGAAGTATAATATTGAGTTGGGTTAAATAATTCATATAGTGGGTCATTAATTATATTTAAAATAGGTTCATAACATAAAAGTACAATATAAAAATTTCCTAAACAGTGAATTAAATACCAAGTAGCTAATTCATTCAATCTACAAAAATATTTACAAAATATATGTGTTGTTCCTAATATTAATGTTAAATCCAAAAGATACATCCTATTTTTCAAACTATAATAAAAATAATAAAATTCAATTTTAAAATATTACAATTAATAAATGAATAGAGATATAAATTTTTATTCAGATATTATAGAACAAATATCGGATTTAAATAATATAGAAGATGTTAAAAATATATTTTGGAAAACTTTTTTAAATAAAAAATATCCAAACAAAAAGAATCAAAGACTTAAAATATTATTATTAAATTCACCTTGTTTTGGATTTGGAGATGTAGTATTTTGTATTAAAATTTCTAATTACTTAAAAGAATGGTATAACGCATATGTTACTATTGCTACAACTGATCCAAATTCTTTTAAAAAATTAGGAGCTAAAAATATAATAAGTCTTTTGTCTAAAAATAAAGAATCGCAATGTAGGCGGTTTAAATACTTATATTTTTCTAAAAATATTTCAAAACAGGATTTAATTTTTGTTGCACCAGTACAGTCTGATTATAATCCATCTTTAACAGATGTAAGATTTTTAGTACCATATTCTACAAAATTTAATACATTCTTTTTTTCAGAATATAATCATTATGATGATAGTGAGTTTGATTTTTCCACAGGATTAGGTAAAAATAAATGTGGATTATTATTTACTAAAACACAACCATCAATCCCACGTATAAAAAAATTAAAAAATCCTTATGCTTTAATTTATATAGCTGAATGTATTAATGATTCGGATTATTGTTTTTTTAAATTTATAGAAATGGTTTCAGCAAAATATAATAAAAAATATAAAAACTTTGATATAGTAGTACCAACTTGTCTTGAATATTTTTTTGAAGATTATAAAGATATAATAGTCTCAAAAATAAAAAAATATTATCTAAACATTAAATATACAGGAAAAGAAAAAAATATTGTCTTAAATGAAAATATAAATAGAATGGAGACTTTAACTTTTAGAGGTGATATACTTCCTTTACCTTATACGGAAATGACGGGTCTAATTGAAAACAGTGTTAAAGATATTTTATTAACAGGTGATCAAAGTATAACAGATGCTTTATCATGCTGTTCAGATAAAAATATTTTTTATCAAATTGCTCCATGGAAAGAAGAGTTTGGAAAAAATTTAGCAAAACTTTTACCAAATAAGTATCTTTCAAGTGTAAAAACATCATGCGGTACTTTAAAAGCTATAAAGTATAATTCTAACTATAAAAATTTTGTAAAAGAATGGGACTTTAAAAATTTAGGTAAACCTAAATTAGATGCCATAATTAACTATATTTTATTTAAAAACAATAATAAAAAAATTATAGAAGATTTGGAATATATGATTTTAAGTTCTAAAAATATTAATAGTATAAAACAAAAAGTTAAAGAATATTTAGAAACAATTTAAATTTTTATATTTAAAATAAAAAATTAAATATAAAACATATGAATATTTTCAAAAAATTAGGTTTTAAAGTATCATCGGCAAAGGAAGATATATATGAAGAATGTAATAAATTAAATTTAAGCAAAAATGAAACAGAAAGTATATATAATTATTATAAAAAACATTATGAAGATACAAAAGTATTATTAGACGTAGACGAAATAGTTAGAATTATTATAATAAAATTAAATATAGTTTCACCTTAAATATAACTTATTTAATTAGTTTTAAGATTTTAATATTTATTATATTTATTATAATAAATATGGATATAGAACTTACTAATACATCAAAATGTCCTAATACACAATGTCTAATAACACATGAAAATGTTAGAAAAATAGATCCAATTAAGGTTGTGCAAATGTCTGATAAACAATGTTATGAATTAAATGGAATAATAACATATATACAAGGTTTAATTGAAAGATTAGAAAATAATAGAGAATTTGTATTTGGAAATGATAGTTTTGTTTTACCTACACGTACTCCAATTAATAATACAGATTTAATAAGACTAGGATTTTATCCGAGAGATCAATACGGACAATTAAATATATTTAATATACATAGACCTGCAAATTATAATCCTGGTGGATTATTTTCTGATTTTAATATAGAAGGAAAACGGCTTACAAGAAGAGAAAAAGCTGAAAGAGATGAGAAAGAATATTTATTTAGGGTATCATATGAACTTGATAATCTTCCTCAACAACAAAGGGGTATAGTTCCTTTTATTAATGTGACAAATGACGAAATTAAAAATATTTTAAGAAGATTAATAGCAAATAGAATGCTGACAGACGATCTTAAAATAATACCATTAGGGAGAGATTTAAAATATTATGATCATGATGATGAGTTAGAGTATTATTATAATATTAAATTAAATTTTATATTAAGATTGGCAAGAGAAAGAGGTATAAATATACATGATGGATTTAGAAAAAAGAAAAGTAAAAGAAAAATAAAAAGACGAAAAAGTCAAAAACTAAAATCAAAAAGACGAAAAAGTCCAAAACTTAATTAAAGATTTATAAAATAAATAAATATTTTATAATTATAAATGTCAAAATGCGTTAAATCCATACCAAAAGTACAAATTGTTACAAAAAATAAACAAAATATTAAGTGTAATCTGAGTTTCGAAACAAATAAATTTAATGAACTTCTACAAAAGTATAATGTTTTAGATTCTTTTAAAATTATTTGTACAGTTGGAGATACTACTGGATATGGTGATATTATTTTTTTTATAAAATTTGTCAAATACTTATTAGCTCAATATGACAAAGTAAAAATAATAATTGTTATCAGTTGTAGAAAAGTATCATTTATATCTAATAATCTTAATCCATATATAATATATTCAGATGACGAAATAAAAACTATACCAAAAGGAAATAATAGACTTGAATTAATAGTTGGTTATATTAGTAATAATAAGTTATGTTCTAAATATGAAATTGATGGCGATATTTTATTTATAGTTCCTAAAACGAATATAAGTGTAAACTTAAAATATAAAAATCCCGAATGCATACAAAAAAATTCATACACTTTATCTGAATATAATTCAATGGGTTCTAATACAATATCTACTATTAGTACTGGAATTGGTTTAAAAAATATAGGTATGTTACAAAATAATTTTCCAAATACTATAAATAATATTAAACAACCTTTTAGTATAACTTATATTTATTTAGATGAACAAAGTATATATGAATATTATTTTGAACCATCACAAATAATTTTTGAAATAGATGATAATACAAAATGGAATATGGAAACACTATTTAAAAATATGAAAATTAGGTTAAGTAAAAAATTTTTAAAAGATGAATATTTTGAAGATTTTTTATTTGATGATAAGTATAGTATAGTTATATATATTAAAATATGTTTATCATACAGAAATTATTTAAATGAACTTTCTAGACTTACAGATTCTGAAATACTTGTTTATTTTAGAGGTGAATGTGTAAATAGAATTAAAAATTTTATTCAAAAACTTAATAAAGCTCAGTTAAAAATTTTAAAATTGGAAGATCTATATTATAATCTATTACTAAATCCTAAATTTATTTTCGAAAAACTTCCACCTAAATCATATGAAGAAATGCGAGTATTATATGAACATTGTCTTCCTATAGTTTTTATTTCTGGAGATCAATCATTATCAGATTTTATAACATTAAATAAATATTTTATTAATAACTACAATTATGGTATCTATTATCAAATATTTTCATGGAAACAAAACTTAGCAGAATCTTTAGGTTTAAATAATTATGTGTGTTTTAAAATAAGTAGTGAGGTTTTAAATAATATAGCATATAATCCAACTTTTGATTTTAGATATAGAGGAATGCTTTTCGTACATTCATTACTTTTATTCGCGTTACAATATAAATTAGGTTTAAATAATATATGCACTGATTTAGATAGTAAAAAAACTGTTTACAAATTAATAGAAGAAAATAAAATTCCTAAATTTGAAAAGCTATATGAAAATTATATACGCAATGGAGATATTAATAATAATCTTAATTATACTGTTGAATTTGGAGAACTTATAATTAATGAAAATAATTCTCCTTTCAATATTAATATGCTTTTAGGAAAATTTAAACATAATAATAAGTTTAGTTCTTGGTTAATGGGTACAGAAATTCCGGATGTATTTTTAAAGTATACATCTGATTCAGAATTTGAAGAAAATGTTTTTGCAATTAATTGTAACGATTTATATGTTACTTTAAAAAATGGTTTAAATCAAATTCCTAAGTCTGCAAATACTTTATTAATATATCTTATATTAGAAACTATAAGATTTGAAAGACATATTGATAATAATTTATTAAGAACGTTTGGTAGTTTCGTAATTTTAGATGACGAATGTAATACTGAAATAAAGTCTAAATTAAAATTAAATATAAATAAACCGTTAAATACCCTTTTAATTCAAGAAAATGTATATGGTAAATATATAAATTTAGATACATATATAAATAGCGACAGATTTGATACTGAAATTTTTGAAATTATTTTAGACAATTTGTTATTTGTAATAAGTGTTTTATTTACATCAAAATATAAGATAGTACATAATAATTTAAAATGTACAAATATATATTTAATATTTGGTACAGACGATAAAGTATATATAAAAATAATAAATTTTGACGAAGCTTCTTTTGATCTTGATAATTATAGATTTTGTGCATATTCAAGTAAACAAAAAGAATTCTCTAAATCATATGATATAGAATATTTTTTTAAAGATCTTGAAAATAGATTAAGTGGAGAATACTTAAAACAATTAGTTTATATTAAAGATAAATACTTGGTCTAATAATAAAGTTTAAAAATTTTAACATCTTATTAGATGTTAAAATTACTTATAGAAATAATTTTAATAAAATTCTTCATTCCACTCGTTTACACCATTTAAAAAATCTTCTAAAAAATAATTTATTTCCTCATCATCTGTACTCTCTTTTTTTTGCGCATGACCAAAATCAATTATATAAACTTTATTTTCCAATAAAATAAAATTATAAGGAGTAATGTCAATATACTCTATATTTTCCCTATAATATAAAATACCTAAAATATGTCTAATTTGTTCCCAAATATTTTTTGGAATATTTTCAGCTTCTTCACCGTATATATCAAATAAAGTATGTTCTTTACCTAGATCTTCCATATTAATTTCGCATGAATCTGTTGTAAAATTTACATCAATTATTTTTGGTGCAAAACCATAAGAACTTGCTATTTTTTGTAATTCAATCTCATTTAACGCATCATTGTGAGTTTCATATTCATATTCATTAAATTTTATAGTCTTTCTAAACATGATAGTTAAAAAAAAGTTGAATGTTACTTTCATATTTCAATTTTTTTTACCATGACCAAGGTATTGTTGACCCCTCTCTTTGTATTATGTGCTCGTGATATACAATTGGTGGATCAAAAGCTAAAGCTTTAATTGGATTACCAGCACCCATGTTACTTTTTAATATTTGATCAATGTGGTTACCCGCATCATCATCTATTAATTTCAAAATCTTTTTCGCGCCAGCTAGTGAATATGCATAACACCAAGTTCCTCCAGCTGCGTTAGGAATACTTATATGCTCACTAAATATTTCACAACTGTCTTCACACGGAAATCTTAAATCATTTTTATTATTTAAATAAAATTCCCAATCATATATATCACCAACCTCACTTTTAAATTTATTTTTACTAGAATAATCTTCGCTAATACCTCTTAATCCACATTCACCACCACATCCTAAATATAAAATATCCCATTTATAATTTCCTATTTCTTTTATTCCTTGTTTAAATTTTAATTCAAAACCTCGTGTTAATTCAATATCATCTTCACAAATTAAGATATAATCCCATTTTTCTTTTACCATTTTTCTTAATAATAAAATTGTACCTATTGTTAGAGAAGATGCAGGAATTAATTCTTTTAAAGGAAGTTTCTTTTTATTACTTATTGTAACATCATATCTTATCTCAAAAGAATTAAGTTTATCTTTACATGCTTTATCACCCTCTTTTTTACATCTACCATCAATAGCTATAAATCTGTCAACTTTAATACCTCTATTTTTAAATTGTTTTTCAACTTTTTCAAATTTTTTAACTTGATCATATAAAGAAATTACAAATATCTTATTAAAAAAATTTTTAAACATATTTGAACGTTGCTTTCTTGATCTACTTCTCCTTATTGATCTCTTTTTACTACCAGTCATTTTTATTTTAATAAATATTTTAATATAAAATATTTATTTAATCATAGATTTAGGTCATTTAAACTTTACAGGTTAAGAAAAATCTCATAAAAATAACTTAAAAACCTTTTTAAATATTAAATTTTTAAAACCTTATTTTCTTATTTTTATTTAAAATATTTTTATAGATTAAAATAAAATGACTATTATATATAAATTAAAATCAGAATCATATTATGAAATACCAATTGAATATATAGAAGATGTAATTGATGATATTTGGTCTACCTACAAAGTTCAAAAAATTTTAATAAAAAAATGTATAAAAAATAGAACGATACCTGATAATCATTATGTATTATGTCCATTATATTATGATCCGAAAACAGGGAATTATTTAGACTGTCAATTCGGGGCAACAGAAACTTATAAGAAAAATGAAACAGATATAAATGCTTTTTATAGATGTCTTGGGGAAGAACTAGGTGTATATTATAATTGTGAATATGAACCATATAATGAAAATTTTAAATATGAAGGTAAAAACTGGATTATGAATATTATAAATATAAAAGACCTAAAATCTATATCTGAACCAAGAGAACATGTTACAACAAAAGATGATAAAAGTAAAAAAATGGCATGCATAGTACACGGAAAAAAAGAAGATATAATGAAATATATTAAAAGACCATTAATACTTGATAAGAGTGAAGATAATATAGGAGGAATTGTTGCTTTATCTTTTAGAGATATTAAAAATACATTTCCAGATTTATAATTTAAATTAAAATATTTAAATATATAAAATGGAAACAGTTTTTGATTTTTTTAATATTAATGATGAAAATAAACCTATATTTTATGATTTTTTAAATACGTGGATAGGTTTACAAAATATAGTTTCATGGGGACGTAAAGAATATTATTGTAATTATCCTTCATCCCCTAATGAAAAAAAATGTAATAGTATTAAAAATATGTCTGACTGTAAAGAAGATATAGGATGTAAAGACTTTAAAAATATATGTCAGCCTATTGAGTATATTAAAAGATTTATAGAAAATAATTATATAAAAAATACTTTAAATAATAAAATTTATAGTATAATTTCAATTCAAACAAGTCAAGGTTATAGAGGTTCTTATCCTGTTTTTTTAGTATCGGAAGAAGATAAAAATGGTGTTTTTATTTTTAATTTTGGCACAATTGATACTGATTATACAGATGACTGGTTTATTGAATTATCAATTAACTATTTTATTGATGAAATACAGAAATTTAAAGATGAATATAAACTTAAAAATATATTATTATGTGGACACTCATATGGTGGTTATATTGTTCAAAATATCGCATTACATTTAGAATCTTTAGATGGTATTTTTTTAATTACATCAGGTGTTTATCCGTGGTTTAATGAAGATGATACTGAAAATTATGAAAAATTTGTTAAAAAAACAAACGGTAAGCTATTAAATTTTGGTACAAAAAAAAATAATTTTATAGATGGATTTCTAATTAAAACTAAGAAACGTTTTATAAATATGTTATTACTTAATGATAATGATACTGATATAAATCCTGAAATTTTTTTTGAAATTAACTTTGAAGAAATTAAGCCTGATGACTCTTTACATGAATGGTATATATACAAACAATATTTATTAATGTTTCTTGGTATTAAACTCGATTCTGAAACAGATACATTAAAAGTATTCAATCTAAATGAATTAAAAGTATATAAAAACCTAGATAATGTTACAACTTTAATAGTTGAAAAATCAAATGAATCTATAAACAAATATGTGTTGCCTAAAAATTTAATTAAATTAGATTTAGGATTTTATTATGAGAGAGAAATAGATACAAGTAACTTACCAAAAAATTTAAAAGAATTAATAGTAAATGGAAAAAATATATTATAAATGCTATTAAATTTATTTTTATTTTTTATTTAATAAATAAATGAAAGAGAATTACATGCTTTATAAAAAAGATAATAAAACATATATTTCTGGTTGGGGTGGTGGAAATATAGAAACAACTAATAATTATGTTGACTTAAATAATTGGGGAACTAGACCATCATGGAAAAGTACACCTTTTTTTAATTATCCTTATTATTCAGATCAATATTTTGCATATACTGGTCTATGCACTCAAAAAGATATGAATCCGGATTCAACAGGATTTCAGATTAAATGTTGTAATGGGTTAAACGAATGTTTTAAAGACTGGAATAAAAATGGAAAACCTTATTTTATATGTAAAGAAAAATGTTAATATCCTTTATTTTCAAAAATAAAATTATTTTTCTTAACCTCATATCAGGTTAAGAAAAAATAAGATAAAATAAATTTAATTTTTTGATTTCTTACTTTTACTTTTACTTTTACTTTTACTTTTTCTTTTGCTTTTACTTTTTCTTTTGCTTTTACTTTTTCTTTTGCTAGAAACTTTATACCATTTATAAATACCATTTACATCTGGTTTTGAAATATAAAATAAACCATCGTTTCCAATTTTCTTTAAATTTCTACAATTTTGTGCTGGATAAGGAGGTCCTGGTCTATTTACATATTTTGTATTAGGCGATTTTGAACAACTCATTTAATATTAAACAATATTTAAAATTTTTTATTAATTACTATATTTCAAACAATATTATTTAATTTATTTATATTAAATATAATAAATAATGCCTTATAATCCAAATAATCCAGCAGATTATAGTAGTGGAAGTGATGATGAAGCATCAAATAATCCATCTAATGTTTTTCCAATATTTGAACAATTACCAATAGTTACAAGTATGCAATATAATTATTCATTACCTGAAATAGATAATAATGGAGATTCTACTATTGTAGATGATTATTTAAATCAAACAGGATTCGGACTAGATCGGGATACTCGAGATTTTCAAACAATAATTAACGAAATAGTAGAACATGATGTTACAGATGAAGAATTAAATAATGTTTGAAAAT
>Ga0214921_10008331_pt1 | contig 13473 bp, 11 predicted proteins | sample LL1505_MetaG_FD_177992 | JGI IMG/M metagenome (GOLD analysis project Ga0214921, IMG submission 177992) | Freshwater microbial communities from Lake Lanier, Atlanta, Georgia, United States - LL-1505 | ecosystem: Environmental > Aquatic > Freshwater > Lake | place: USA: Georgia | collected... | reverse complement strand
TAGATTTCGTTTTGGAAGAAGCTGAGGATTTTTTTACGGGGACAGCCTTTTTCACAACGGGCTGGGCAGTCGAGGTGGCCGGAGTGGGAGCGGGTGTTGGGACTGCCGCAGGTTCGGCCTTTTGCGTAGGAAGAGGAATGGAGGATTCTGAGTCGCTCGGGCTATCCGTTGATTGGGATGGTGTATTAGGAGAGAGGCTGATCCGGCCTGAACTATCCCGGCTGATTCCGGCAAAGGAATGGGAAAATCCGATTGTCAAAAGAAGAGCCAAGGTTGCTTGGAGGAATTTCACGGAAGTCATCTTCGATTTTGGATCTGCCGAGTCAAGCTGGGTTGTCATGTTTTTGCTTCCGGTGCAGAATGATCTCATGAAGCCCTACGATAAGTTTAAAAAGAGCCAGCTGATCCTGCGGGATGAGTTGGCGATTGATCGGACCCTGTTGGCGAATGAGACAACACTGTTGGCGTATATGCGGCTTTCGATTTCTCTGACGATCGCCGGGGTTTCGATTGTTCATTTCGCCATGGAAGAGTGGTTCCGGACGATCGGAATTCTCTGTGTCCCGTTGGGGATTGGGTCCGCGATGGTGGGGTTGTGGCGCTACAACAAAATGGAGAAAGAAATCCGGGGGATTCGAAAAAAAGCCAGATAGTTTTATCGATCGACTCCGGGGATGGTCGCGCCACCAGAGTGCGGAAGGAGCGAGTTCTGCAGCCCGGAATTTCGGGATCCAAGGGCGAGGGCTAAAAAAGCCAAACAACCTAGGACAACAAACAGGATGACTTTTCCCTGGAGTCCCAGCCTTCTCGAAAATTTTTCGAGCCAATTTGGCCTAGGGAATGAGGAATTGCCCATAGACAGAGCATTTCTAATTATGCAGATTCTGGCAAACTAAATATTAGAGAATCGTCCTTATGTTTTTCTGAGCATTTCGAGGCGGCAAGAGAATCCTCCCAAGTCCACGGTTTGTTGGAATTCAAGACGGAGGGAGGAAGCGGGAGGTTTGATTTTGAGGGGGTTGATCCACACCATTCGACCGCCGGGTCGTAGGGCAACGCTGGCGGTTTCAAAAAGTTCCTCAAGAAGGCCCCGGAGATTGGGGATGGGGACACGCTTGCCGAGAGGGGGATTGGTGATGAGGAGAGTGATGCTGCCTGGGCCGTAGCCGGGAATTTTTAAAAACTCCCGGAAATCTTTCTGGATAAAATCAGTACGGACCGCTGAGAATCGGGCGGCCTGCCAGTTGGATCGGGTGGCTTCAATGGCGGTGGGGCTGAGATCGGTCCCCAAAACGCGGCTGACTCCTCCCAAGCGGACGCGTTCGATGAGTTCGAGTCCCGATCCGCAGAAGGGATCCCAAGCCGTTTCATCCGGAAAGTCTCCGGCGAGGCGGGCCATGGCGGCGGCCAAAGGAGGATGGGAGGCGGCGGGGACATCCTGCTGCCGATAAGGGAAACGGGGATCGGGGGTAAGACGGGGGCGAAGTTCAACAAAATCTCCGGAGGGGCCGGGTTGAACCTCGATGGCCCAGGGAGCTTCGCGGGAGTCGTTAAGAAGATCCGGGCAGAGGGAGTAGGCGCGTTGGACAATTTTAAGAATGGCCCCGCGTTGGTGGCCTTTGGCGACAAATTCGAGCCGATAGCGGATGGGGCCATCGGTGAAGGTTTGGAGGAGGCGGCGGCTGAGCGGAGAGGCGATGAGGAGGGCGAGGGGTTCGGCCACCTCCCGGGATTGGGGCAAAGTTCCGAGAAGAAAGGAGGCGGTGGAAAAACAGCGGAGGGAGTAAAGGTCGTCGAGGCGGAAGGGTCCGGTGGGGGCAAGGGTCAGAAGACCGGGGCGGATTTCCATGATGCGGAATTTTGCTCCCTTATCCTTGATTTCGCGGGAGAGGATGGGTTCTAGGCCGGTGCGGCAACGGAGGTGGAGGCGGATTTCGGTCCATTCGGAGAGAGGAGCCTGGAATCGGATGGAGGAGGGTTTTTGTTGGCGGGCAAGATTCGCCTTGGCCCGTTGTTCGCTGAGTTGGGGGAGAGCGGATCCCTGGGAGCGGATGAGGTCGAGCGTGGCAGAACCGCCGATTTTATCGAGGGCCTTGCCGACAAATTTTTTTTCCCGATCCACATGGGTTTTTTGGAGGAGGGCGAGAAGTTCTCGTTCTTCTGTTCGTCCCGCACCGATTTTTGGAAGGGCGGTCATGGCATAGCGGCGAACTTTTTCGGAGGGATCGTGGAGGAGAGAGAGGAGCCATTGGCGGACGGGTTCCTTCATGGAGGGTTGGTCGGCCTCGGCAAAGCCGGCTCCGATGGCCCGGATGACGGCCACACGGCGGGTTTTTTCTTCCGAGGTGGACTGTTGGAATCGGGGGGCTTCCTCCTGCCAAAGGCGGAGCCAAGGGATCGTTCGGAGTTCCTGATAGAGCTCCTTGGTGGGGTTGGAGGCCTTCTTTGCCATGAAAGAGCTTCGGTTTCAGGGGGAGAGAACTCAAGCTTTGCCGTGGATCCGTCTTTGCGAAATCCGGCAAGAAAGGGGAGGAAAGAAAATTTTGCCCTAGGACTGTTAATGTCCTTGGGTGGTTGGCAGGGTGGGTTCATGCAAGCACGGAAACAAAGGTTCCCTCGGGAAAATCCCGCCCTCATAATCCCCTCCATGCGGATTGAGTTGATCACCACGGGATCGGAGCTGCTGTTGGGGCAGGTGCTGAATTCCCATCCGGGCTATCTTTCCGGGAGATTGGCTGCGTACGGGCTGGAGTTGGCCCGACAGACTTCGGTTCCGGACGGGAGGGAGGCGATTCGGGAGGCGCTTGCCGAGGCTTGGGGGAGGAGTGATCTGGTGGTTCTGACGGGGGGGTTGGGACCGACTTCCGATGATTTGACCCGGGAGGTGGTGGCCGAGTTTTTCCGAAGGGAGATGGAATTTCACCCGGACATTTTGGAGAAGATTTTGGGGTATTTCGCCCAAAGGGGGTTGACGGCTCCGGACATGGTCAAAGTGCAGGCGATGGTTCCGAAGGGCATGGAAGTGTTGCCGAACGGGAACGGAACGGCGCCGGGGCTCTACTTTGAGGAAAAAGGGAAGAAGTTGGCGGTGTTGCCGGGACCGCCCCGGGAGCTGGGGCCGATGTTTGAGGCGTGGGTCGAGCCGAAGTTGCGGGGGCATGCACGAGCGGCGGAAACGACCTTCGTCCTGCGGGTGGCGGGGATTGGGGAGTCGGCTGTGCAGGAGCGGTGTGAAGCGGAGTTGCGGAAGTTGGGCGTGGGGGAGATCGGCTACTGTGCGCGGCCAGGAGAGGTGGACGTGCGGTTGCGGGGCGCGGAGCGGGGGATTCTGGAGGCAGGCGGACGAAGATTGAGGGAGATTTTAGGAGAGGCGGTCTATGGGGAGGGAGGGGAGACGATGGAGGAGGTGGTGGTGAGGTTGGCGAAGTTGGGGAAGAGGAAATTGGCGACAGCCGAATCATGCACGGGGGGATTGGTGGCAAGTCGGATCACAGATGTGCCCGGGGCCTCAGAGATTTTTCAAGGGGGGTGGGTCACCTATTCGAATGAGGCCAAGATCCGGGAATTGGGGGTGTTGGCATCCACGTTGGAGAAGTATGGGGCGGTGAGTGCGGCCGTGGCGGGGGAGATGGCGGTGGGGGCAAGGAAAAGGGCGGGGGCGGACTGGGCGGTATCGGTCACGGGGATTGCGGGGCCGGGTGGGGGAACGGCGGGAAAGCCGGTCGGGTTGGTGTATCTGGGGGTGGCGGGGGAGGGCGGAGTGGAAACTATTGAGAAGAAGTTGGTGCCGGACAGAAAGACCTTTAAGGCGATGGCTTCCCAGGTTGCTTTGGACCTGCTACGAAGAAAACTTTTACCACATCTTTCAAAAACAACGGAGGTTTAAACCATATGGCAGTCAAAACATCAGCAACGGAAAAAAGCGAAAAGAACGAGACCCAAGCAGGCAAGGAGAGCGCTAAGGCGGCTGAGAAACGGAATCTCGACCTTGCCCTGCAGTCGATCGTCAAAACGTATGGCGAGAACGCGATCATGCGTTTGGGGGATGCGGCAGCGAAGTTGAAGATCGATGTCGTTCCGACCGGCTGTTTTGCGATCGATCAGGCGTTGGGGGCGGGAGGATTTCCCCGGGGTCGGATCATTGAGATTTTCGGACCGGAATCGTCGGGAAAGACGACGCTAACCTTGACGGCGATTGCCAATGCCCAGAAACAGGGTGGCACAGCCGCGTTCATCGATGTGGAGCATGCTTTGGATCCCTCCTATGCGAGAAAACTCGGGGTGAACATGGACGAGCTGCTGGTTTCGCAGCCTGACTCAGGCGAAGAGGCGTTGAACATTGCCGAAACATTGATCCGCTCGAATGCGTTGGATGTGGTGGTGTTGGACAGCGTGGCGGCTCTGGTCACGAAGAATGAATTGGAAGGACAGATCGGGGATGTGACGGTGGGGGCGCAGGCTCGATTGATGAGTGCGGCGATGCGGAAGCTGACGGCGCTGATCAGCCGGGCACGGACGGTCGCCATCTTCACCAATCAGATCCGCGAAAAGATCGGGGTGATGTTTGGGAGTCCGGAAACGACCCCGGGAGGGCGGGCTCTGAAGTTTTACGCGAGTGTGCGTGTGGATATCCGACGAATCACGGCCATCAAGCAGCCGGACGGGACCGTCGTGGGGAACCGGACGAGGGTGAAGATCGTGAAGAACAAGGTGGCACCCCCCTTCACGGAGGCGGAATTCGACATCATGTATAACGAGGGGATTTCGCGGGCGGGATCCCTGATCGATGCCGCCATCGAGCACAATGCGGTGGAAAAGAAGGGGGCGTGGATCGCCTTTGAAGGGAAGCAACTCGCCCAAGGGCGGGATGCGGCCAAGGAGGAGTTGAAAAAGGATCCGGCACTTTATGCTCGGATCGAAAAGGCTCTGATGGCGAAATTGACCGGCGCGGGGAAAGAGCCGGATAAGAAGGAACAGGAAAAAACAAAGGATTCGGTCGTCGTGGTGGGCGGAAAAGAAAAATCCGCGTAAGCCGACGGTTTTTAGCTTTGGGGGTCGACCTGAAGCGAGAAATGAAAGGGGCCGGCTTCCGTTCCCAGAATCAGTTGATTGGTCCCGGGATTCAGCGGCACGGAGATCTGTTCCGACTCCGTGCTGAGGACTTTCCCATTCACGATGGTGCCCAAGGTGCTGCCCCGATCCCGGACAACAATGGATGAATCGAGGCGTTCGATGACGCAGTGGTTTCGGGAAATCTGGTAGGGATAGCGGTCACTCAGGGCGAGGTCGTTTGCGGAAAGAATGTCGGCCCCTTCTCCCGCCTGCCGGCGACCGATACGGTAGGGAAGTCGAGCCACTGAAATTAAGTCGGGCACTCCGGCCTGAATGAGTTCCGGACGGGAAGGGCGTAGGGTGAGTCGGGGAAGAGGGGGGAGAGATGGGGATTTTCCTCCTGTGATTGTTGGTTCTAGAAATTGATGAAGCTGACTTCTGGGAATCTGGCGGTGTTCCAATTCCCGACGAAGGAGGTCATTGGTGTGACGCAGACGTTCGAAAAAGGAAGAAAGAAAGGGGGCCAATGCTTTGGGATTTTTCAGGAAGAGGGCGTTGAATTCCTCCGTGTTCATCAAGTGAAGGCGGGTGGGCTCAAGGGCCCGGGCGCTGGCCGAGCGGGGCTTTTCATCCAACAGGGCCATTTCCCCAAAAATATCTCCAACCACAAGGTGACCGAGGGTGGCGTCGGGCTGCCCCGAGACATGGATGGTGATTTCGACTCGACCGGTCAAGATTTGGAAAGCTTCGGATCCCTGTTCGCCTTCACGGAAGATCCATTCCCCTTGGGCGTAGGTTTTTTCGCGCATCCTGGTGAGGGTGACTCTCGAGACGGATAGGGTCAAGTGGAGCAAGGCAAGGGGAGGGGATAAGGAGGGTACATCTTTTTGGTCGAGCGGAGACCGGGGAGCTGGCAGTATCGGGAAATGGTCGAGGGTGGAGATCGTGGATTCCTGTTCCGCACGGCGGGCTTGGCGCTGTTGGCCATGGCAGGTTGGCGCTTGGGGGATGTGGGAGGGGTATTGGCTGCAAAAGATCAACTTTTGGCGAATCGTGAAGGGATGATGCAAATCGCCCCATTGGTTTTATTGGGGCTTTTCTTTTTGCGGGGACCTTTGCCGGCAAGAAAAAGCGTTGCTCGGGTGGCGGGATTTCAGTTTCTGAATCTTGGATTTCTTGTGGCGGCAGCGGTGTACGGATTGGCATCGGTCCCGCTGGGGGTCGATTTTTCCTTGGATAAAAATTCGGAAACCCCCGCGGAAACGGATTGGGCCTTGCGCGACCGGCTTCATGCCGTCGAGGCTAAGATGGCCCAACTCGACCGGGAATCGGCGAATGGAGCCGAACTCCCGGAGGGCGCTTCGGAATCCAAGCGGCGGGAAATGGAGGGCAAAAGACAGGAGCGTCTGCGTCAGATGGAGGAATGGAAAGAAGAGCGGAGACGGTTGAACGGAGAATTAGAGCGGCGGGAAAAGGTTTTGCAGGAGGAAAAGGGGAAACACCAAAATGCTTTGGCCGAAAGATTGCAGCGGGCGCAACGGGGTGCATTGGCAACGGCTGTTCTTTTTGTTTTGTTGGGACTCCATGGACTTTTTGTTGGCTTTTTAAGCAAGGGCGGACCGGCTCCCGGGGGGTTCCCCGTGGTTTCAGCCAGCAGCGGGAAGGTTGAAAATTCGGTTCCTGGGGCCCTGCGCCCCAAACGGAGCGTAACGTAGTCGCGTTGGACTAAGCCCCTTTGGGGGAAAAACTGGATTTCATCTGTGGGAAGGTGAAGCTGGTTTTATGGCTTGGCTGTCCCGGAGCTGCGGCCTCGTCGAGGTAGACATAAATCAGTTTGGAGCCGAGAGCAGGAAGAGAGAGGCGGGAAGCCTCTGCCAACGGTCCTGAAGCCATGATGGCAAGTCGCATATGAGGGTGAGTAACAAGGGGAGTGCTGAGAGTGCGCAGATCCCGCCGCCGCCGGGCCAAGCCAACAATTTTGTAGATGTGGGCGCGGGTTTTTCGGAACTGGGCGAGCAGACGACGGAGCCGCAAGGGGGTAAGCTTTCTTTTCAGCGAGTGTGAAGAGATGAGCAGGTCCCGTTTGGATCGGCGAATCGCACGGATCACTCGGCCAAGACGGGGAATATTTGTCAGTTCGAGATCGACCATGTCGGCAAAAGGAATGAATTTGAGAAAGAAAAGAACCCGCTGGCGGGAGCGCCAATTGAAAGCACCCCCTTCTTCCCTTGTGCGGAGCGTTAAAATAACGGGTCCTGAGCGCTGGGCGAGGGCTTCCTGAATGGCATCGGCCGGAACCCTCTTGGACAAAAGAAGGTCCAATCGCACTTCCACAAGATCAACGCCGTGCGGAGGGGTTTTTAGGTAGGCCAAACCTTGGGATGTTGAAATAGTTCCGACGATCAGGGGGGCTTGTTTCCAGGGAATCGATTTTCTGGGTGGGGGTGAGATCTTGGTCTTGATCTCAGAAGCGGTGGGGGTCATTGGCATAAAATTATCAAAAAATTGGGTTGGTAGCTTTCTAAAATTTATATCCTTTAAGGGATATAAACTATAGCGGATGCAAATAGTGTCAAACGAAACGATAATATAAGCTCGATATGCTTATAGAGAATGATTTAAGTCAGATAGAAGGAGGCGAAGTCGATCCGAAATCCTTGGGGTTTGCAAAATGATTTGCCGGGTCGCCGGGGTTTTAACAAAGGAACCGGCCACGAGATCAACAAAGGCATGGGGATCCTCCAAGTACTTGAGAAATCCTTTCATTTCCTCAAGGGCAGGCGTCACTGGGGCGTCTACCTTTTCTATTTGCTCAAGAATTTTGGCCACCAAGGACTCTTGGGTGGCCAAGGATTGAGGAGAGGGTTCTTCTGTATCCTCCAGGGGCTCGGGGGAAGCAATGGGGTAAGGAAGATTTTTCACGAGGTGATCAAGACGGACGCGGGCAATTCCTTGTAGGATCAGGTTGGAGGTTCCGTCGCCTTGGCGAACGCATGTGCGGATGAGACCCAGACCTCCGACTCGGGAGGGACTGGGAGAGGTTTCAGAATCCAGGACAACAGCGAACATTCTGGATCCTTCCAAGGCTTCCTGAAGCATCTTGCGATAGCGGGGTTCGAAAATACGAAGGGGCAAGAGTTGGTGGGGGAAAAGGACTGTTTGAGGGAGAAGCATGATCCCTACCTGCTCCGGAAGATTCATTGGGAATATCTACACCCCGGACCTAGAAAAGGGAGGAAATAGGGGTTTTGAGGATTGACGGGAAGGGACGCATGACAGAGAGTAGTTTTTACTTATTTATGTTGAGTAAGCTTTTTCCATTTTTAGAGAACGATATGGGCGTGGATTTGGGGACCGCGAACACCCTTGTTTTTGTTCGTGGCAAAGGGGTTGTTCTCCGGGAACCGTCCGTAGTGGCCATGGATCAGGCGTCCAGGCGCGTACTGGCCGTAGGAGACGAGGCAAAGCGGATGCTGGGGCGGACGCCAGGATCAATTATTGCCGTTCGTCCGCTCAAGGATGGGGTGATCAGCGACTTTGAGGTAACGGAAGCGATGCTCAAATGTTTTATTGAAAAGGCCTCGAAATCCCAGAATCGGTGGAGGCCCCGCCCTCGTCTGGTGATCGCGGTTCCGTCGGGCATTACCGAGGTGGAACGTCGGGCGGTTTGTGAATCCGCCGCCCATGCCGGAGCTCGTAGCGTCCGCTTGATTGAGGAGCCTTTGGCGGCCGCCATCGGCGTCGGGTTGCCGGTGCAGGATGCCTCGGGAAACATGATCATTGATATTGGGGGAGGCACGACCGAAATGGCCATCATCTCTCTGGGGGGCATTGTTTTCAGCCGGAGCGTGCGGGTGGCGGGGGATGAACTGGACGAGGCCATCATGAATTATTTGAAACGGGCGTATAACCTGATGATTGGAGAGCGAACTGCCGAGGATATTAAGGTGAAGATCGGCTCGGTCTATCCGATGGAAAAAGAAACCTCTATGGAGGTACGTGGCCGGGATTTGGTTGCGGGCCTTCCGAAAACCCTGACGATCACTTCGCAGGAAGTGCGCGAAGCCTTGCTGGAACCGGTGCAAATTATTCTGGAAAGCGTACGGCTTACGTTGGAACGGTGTCCGCCGGAGCTTTCGAGCGACCTGGTGGAGCGGGGGGTGGTGTTGGCAGGAGGGGGAGCCCTTCTCCGAGGATTCGACAGGCTTTTAAGCGAAGAGACCGGCCTGCCCATTCATGTGGCGGAAGATCCGCTCAGCGCTGTGGTTGAGGGCACAGGCAAGGTGCTCGATGAACTGGAGTTTTTGACGAAACTGACCACATCGGAGGGGCGCGGGTAACCGCTCCTCTCTTGGTCTTCGTTTCCTGAAATAGAACAATGTCGCGTATGTGGGTTTATGCGGGTGCCGCCGTGGCTTTGGTTGCCGCGATAGGCGTGATCTTTTTCGCCCCGGTCACGACTCCAGGGACGGAGCGTGTGACGATCGAGACCATCTCACCTTTTGCACGGGTATGGAGCGGGGTCCAGGCGCGGTGGGGCGACTTTCGGCAAAGCCTCCGGCAGTTTGACGTGCTGGACGAAGAAAATCGAAATTTGCGGGCGGAAAACGTCCGTTTGCAAACGGAAATCCGCCAAGTGGATTATCTTCGTTCGGAAAATGACCGATTCCGGGAAATGTTGGCGTTTCGCGAGCAGCAATCATTTCGTTTGCTGGCTTGCCGTGTGATCGAGCGGGATGCCTCGAACTGGTGGAATTCCGTGCTGGTGGACCGAGGCTGGAATGACGATCCCAACCTGGCGCAGGATCAGCCCGTGGTGACCCCCCGTGGCGTAGTGGGAAAAACCGGGACTGTTGGCCGAAGCACAACCCGGGTCATGCTGATTTCGGATGAAAACTGCAAGGTCAGCGTCCTGACGGAGGGCGCCGGGGCGAGAGGGATTTTGTTGGGAGATACTCCGCTCAACGGAGGAACCCCGGTTTGCCGGATGACCTTCGTTACCCGGGAGGCAAGATTTGAAGTGGGGGAGAGAGTTCTGACTACCGGGTTGGGCGGAACCTTTCCTCCGAATCTCCTGGTCGGAACCGTGAGTGAAGCTCCTCCCCTGACGGCGGAAAAAAATTCCGGGCTTTATCGGGAGGGCAAGGTCACGCCGGCGGCGGATCTCAATGATCTCCGGGAAATGTTCATCCTGACCGGAGGGGCTCCGGCCAAGAAATGAACGGAAGTTTTCGGCGTCTTCTGGGTTTGGCTTTTGCGGCTTGGGGAATTCGGGTTGCCGGGCCCGATGGGTATGGGGTCTGGGCCTTGGGCACCAACCTCTTGGCCGCGGTGACGATCCAGGCGGGACTCCGGCTGGAGGCATGGCCGATGGGTTTTTGGATTTTTGGGGTAGGACTTTTTTGGGACGCGACAACTTTTTCTGCTTTGGGCCACCATGCGTTGGTGATGGGGCTCATTGCACTGACGGTCCGTACCCAACGGGGGTGGTGGATGGTTGCTTCCGCCGGCGAACAGATCGCTGGGGCAATTTTGGCTTCCGTGGCATTTTTCGTTTTGGACCGATTTCTGCATGAACTCGAAGTTCGATCTTGGGCTTGGCCGTTTTCATTAAGCGTTGCCTTGGTTCTGGCCGGAGGAGTCAATGGGCTGGTTTCCTGGGCGATGGGAACCTGGTTGGGAAGAAAACCGGCTCAAGTTCGGAATTATCGTACGGGAGGGGGAAGGTGATGCTTCTTGCACGGCCGCAGGCAAATATTCCGAAGCGAATGGCGGCCGCCATGCTGTTTGTTGGCTTAGCGGCTCTGATTCTTCTTCAGAGGCTTTTCGTCGTGCAGGTGCTCGAAGGGCAAAAACATGCCCAGACGCTCATCAATCAAACGACCATCCCCATCTTGCTGTCGCCCCCCCGAGGATTGATTCTGGACCGAAACGGGCTTCCTTTGGCGGAGAATCGCGCCCGGTATGACGTGGATTTGTACGTCAGGGAATTGACTGGGAATTATGCCCGGGCCCACCGGGGGCGGCTGCCGATGAAACAGGTCGAAGTCGGAATGGGGGACAAGCGGCGAAAACAGAAGCAGGTGGATATTGAAAAGATAGTGGAGGAAACATCGATTGAGCCCCTGCGCAATCTGGGGATTGTTGCCAACTACGATGTGGAAGATCTGCGCCGGCATGCGCAACAACGACCGAACACCCCCTTCCAGTTGTCGACCCAAATTGATTTCGCCACACTTTCCCGAATGGCGGAGCGGGATCCCCGAATTCCCGGGGTGCAGGAGGCGGCGCGACCCGTCCGATGGTACCCGTATGGGGCTTTGGCCGCCCATGTCATGGGCTTTGTCGGGGCTCCGGAAGAACAGACGTTGGAAACCTTCCAACCCGAAGTGATCGGGAAAGATGGGGTGGAGAAAGGGTTCGATGTGGATCTGGAGGGCAAACCAGGAGGGAAAATTCTAAAGAAAAACAATCTGGGGTTCATCATGGAAGAGCAGGGATATCAAGCACCGGTGCCGGGTCAGAATGTTTATCTGACTTTAGATGCCCGGGTGCAAACGATTGTCGAAGGGGTGATGCGGAGGGTAGGGCGGGGAGCCTGTGTGGTGATGGATCCGAAATCCGGAGATATTCTAGCGATGTGTTCCGTCCCTAATTTTGATCCCAACAGTTTCGTGCCGGGAGGCGGGGGAAAGGTGCCGGATTGGAAACGATTGATGACCGATGAAACAAAACCAATGTTGAACCGGGCACTGGGGGCTTACGCTCCGGGATCGACTTTCAAGACCGTGACAGCGATTTCTGCTCTAGAAAATCCGGATGCGAAATTCACGCCTCAGACAGTGATTCATAGTCCGGGCTCGATTGAAATGGCCGGTCGTACTTGGCACGACTGGAATCCGGACGGACAGGGGGACATCGTGTTGAAGCGTGGGTTGGCCATGTCCTGTAACACATTTTTTTACCAACTCGGAGTTCGCACCGGGATCGATTCCATTTCCGCCATGGGAAAGCGCATTGGGTTTGGTGAAAAAATTCTTCTTGGACCGAATGGAGAGTCCATGTTGTCCGGGGAAGACCCGGGAACCATGCCGGGAAGGGAATGGATGGAGAATCGGATGGCACAGCGAAAGAAGGCCTACAAAGGAAAAATCGAAACATGGGTGGCGGAAGGAAAAAAAACTCCGCGACCCACTCCGCCTGCCATTGAAAAATGGAGCGATGGTCACACAGCCAACACTTCCATCGGACAAGGATTTGTCCGGGTGACCCCCCTGCAGATGGCCGTGATGTTGTCGGCGGTGGCCAACGGGGGGACCGTCTATCGGCCGCGACTGGTTCAGGGAGTGGGGAAGACAACTGAAAACGGAACTCAAGCCACGAAGGAATATCCTGTCGCGGTGAAACGAGGGGATCTCGGGGTCCGTCCCGAAAATCTGGCCGCGGTACGGGAAGGCCTGCGGGCAGTGGTCACGGAAGGAACGGGGAAAAATGCGGCGGTCAAGGATGTCGAGGTGGCGGGAAAAACCGGCTCTGCGCAGTTTGTTACGCAGATCGGGGGAAGCACGGTGAAGGATACCCGCACGTGGTTCACGGGATTTGCCCCGTTGAAGGATCCGAAGTACGTGGTGATCGTCATTGTGGAGGGGGGAGTGTCCGGGGGTACGACCTGTGCTCCTTTGGCCTCGGAGATTCTTGCCAAACTTTTTGAAATGGAGAAAGGGACGGTCCCGCAGCTTGTTTACCAAGCTCCGGTGATGGGGCACTTTCACGGGGTGACCGCTTCCGACGGTTCCTACCAACCTCCCGGAAGTGCGGATGATGATGATACGGGAGGACTGGGCGGATTTTTCAACTGGCTGGATGAAGGCTTCGGTGGCGGCGGTCGGGGATTGAGGAGACGGTGATGATGAGGAAGCGAGCTTGGCGTGGCCTGCACTGGCCGAGTCTTTTCCTTATGCTGGGGCTGTGCACATTTGGTGTGATGGTGATTTATAGTGCAACGCACACAAGCGAAGCCGCCGACCTGCGCAACGCAGCCATCCAGCAGTCGGCATGGATCGGCCTAGGATTGGTCTGTTTTCTGGTGTTTGCTATTGCCGATTATCACCGATGGGTGAATCAGGGATGGTTTTGGTTCGGAGGCGGTCTTTTTTTGCTTTTGCTTGTGCTGGTTTTTGGTCGGGAAGTGAACGGGGCAAAAAGCTGGATTCGGATCGGGCCTGTCGGATTCCAACCGGCGGAGGTCATGAAACTTGCTTTTCTGGCGGGAGCCTGTGCTTTGTTGGTTTCCCTGCGGGAAAAAATGGAAAAGTTTCGGACGGTTTTGGCCTTGGTCGGCTTGGCCTTAATTCCCATTTTTCTAATTATGCGCCAACCTGATTTAGGGTCGGCTGCGGTCTTTCTTCCCATGTGTTTCGG
>Ga0214921_10008330_pt1 | contig 13478 bp, 14 predicted proteins | sample LL1505_MetaG_FD_177992 | JGI IMG/M metagenome (GOLD analysis project Ga0214921, IMG submission 177992) | Freshwater microbial communities from Lake Lanier, Atlanta, Georgia, United States - LL-1505 | ecosystem: Environmental > Aquatic > Freshwater > Lake | place: USA: Georgia | collected... | reverse complement strand
GCGCCATGTTGAGTTTGATGTATGCTTGTGGCCTGCGAAGAAGCGAACTCCTTGGCCTCACGTTAAAAGACGTATTATCAGACCGTAATTTGCTTTTTATTCGACAATCCAAAGGAAAAAAGGACCGCGTGGTTCCAATCAGCGACAAGATCATTGACATGTTGCGTGAATACTACAAAGCATATAAGCCGAAAACCTGGTTGTTTGAAGGGCAAGAACGGGGAACGTGTTACAGCGAACGCAGCATCCAATTGGTATTAAAGCACGCCCTGGTTAAAGCGGGGAACAGAAAGCCCGTGAGCTTACATTGGTTGCGGCACAGTTATGCTACGCATTTATTGGAATCTGGAACGGACCTGCGCTATATTCAGGAATTGTTGGGTCATAGCAGCAGCAAGACAACGGAAATTTACACCCATGTTTCTACGAAAAACCTTCAACAAATTCGTTCGCCGTTTGATGACTTGTAGGAATAAAATGTATTTTCGTACATGCGCAACAAACCTGCTTCAATACACCCGATTTGGATGTATAAGCGCAAGATTGTAGCGTGTATAAGCTAGTTAGGTGCAAGCGTAAAACACCAGCATTGACGCATTATAAATCTTGCTGTTAATTAGATTTCGCCGTAGGATTTTCTTATTGCTAAACCGATCGCCTTAGACAATAATGGAGGGACAGCATTACCAAGTTGTACAAGTTGCTTGTTTTTTGCACCTTCAAAAATAAAGTCATCAGGAAAAGATTGGATACGAGCCATTTCACGAGCTGTTAATACTCTACCAAGTTTTGGGTGTACGTTTACACCACCGTGGTTTTCCTTAATTGTACAAGACGCTTCATTCCAGGGACATTTTTTCCAAGCATCAGAATAGCCTTTATAAAGACTTTTCCCTTCTTCGAGTAAAAGCATTTTTTCTGCCATATCAGCTCGATGCTTTGTTTGCACATGGTTAAATTCGGGCTTGTCACTCATATGCATCAAATCTCCGATAGCTTCACCAGTTGTAACATATTCTGCAGGCGAAAGAAAAGCTTTAGGGTGATAATTTACCTTACCAATTCTATTTCCAATAAATATAACGCGATCTCTCTTTTGAGGTACGCTATAATCTGCGGCTCTTAAGACAGTAACATTCATCTCATATCCAGCATCCAAAAAGTCGCTTAATATCATTTCTTCAACCTTGCCCCCCAGCATAGATCTTAATCCCACAACATTTTCACAGACTACAAATTCAGGTTGGAGTGTAGTAACGATTTCTAAAAGCTCCTTATAAAGCGAATTACGCGGGTCATCAACGATCCTATTACCAGCCATACTGAAACCTTGACAAGGGAAGCCCCCAGCAACTAAGTTAAGTGTCCGACCTTTAAGGCCTTTCTTTACTGTTTCATAAAATTCACTTTTCTTATCTGAGGATTTTATATCGCCCTCAACAAAAGGATGCTTAAAATTACGCCTATATGTTTTACCCGCTGCCTCAAACCAGTCCATACCACAAATACCATTTAGGCCCGCAAGCTCAAAACCTTTTGTAATTCCGCCTGCACCAGAAAATAAATCTACAAAAGTTAATTTAGATTTCTTCGGCTTTTCCCAATAATCAACAATGTCAATCCAATTCACATCATCCTTTCCATTATTCTTATAATTAAAGGTTTTCTTTGTACTTCTTGAATTATCTGCCTTGAATATTTTTTTTCCAAATAAATCGTAGCCAATAACTTCCTCGTTTTGAATGTCGTTATTATTCAAAAAATCATCCAAGGCATCGACAGGCACTCGATAGACACCTCCTATTTTTATTGACTTTAATTTCCCGCTGGCGATATGCCTTCTAACAGTTTTCTGTGAGACATTAAGTTTCTCAGCAACTTCAGTTATACCGAAAAAGGTACTCAATTGTTCTACTTTGTCCATATTTGTCCATTTTACATGGCAAATATACAAATTTATCGCACCGCAAAAAAAGAATGTGAAATTGTTTTGTCTAAATTTTCAAAAATAAAAACTACGTCTGATTTTGTATTTTGGTAATTAACAAAATTTGCATTCAAAGATATTCTGGTAGAATATTCTCTATAAACCATTTTTTTATATTCCCAGTGGCATCTTAAATACATCTCTCTTTCTTGTGCTCTATATGAATGATGAACTATAAAAAGTCTATTCTGATGATTGTTTCTTACTCCTTTACTTTGTTCGTCATAAAAAAATTTAATCATACCAGAGGGGTCCTCAATAACTTCATTGATATTTGCTCTAAAATTCCGTGGTACAACTGTTCCTTTGACATCAAAACGTAAAGCAGAGTTATTATTAAATTCAATATCATACGATTGGTCTTTAAAGTTAGGGTTTGGGCTCACATTGTTGTTCATACAGAAAATGTATTCATCACATTGTGCCGATTTCCATAAAAACCATCTTCTTCTAAAGTAATTTTTAGAATTTTCAGATAAAGTAGCTGTTTGTCTTTCTAGTTCTTCAAATGAATGTATTTGGAACATATTGATTTGTTTATCTGTCCCATCATTTTGAATACCTCCCCAATTTAAAGGGATAATTCTAGCAAGCGATTGTAAGTCTGCGGCTAGTTGTTCATATTGTCTTTGTGTCATATTAAATTGCTATAAGTTGAACCATTATTTCTATCCCATCTATTTTAACAACAAATGGTGCTTTCAATTTTTTTACTTCATTTATTAATTCAGATAAAACCTCTTCAGGGTCTTTAATCCATCTATCCTGATCTTCTACTAAAAAGTAAAAACGATTTAATCCCCAATTATTAATGGTTTTTTTTGCTTGTTCTCTTATTCTTTGTACATCAGCACCTGATAATAGTTGCTCTGCGACAGTTTGTTTGTTTTTATTTACAAAAGCCTTTGTTTGCCCACCGAAATAATTTGTAATTTTTAAGTCATATGGTATTCCATTAAAAACAAAATCTGAAATACTCTTACTGCCTATTGGAGGTATTGCACTTGGATTATTTTCAATTATAGCAGTTTCACATAAATCATGAACACAAACCATAAAATATTCGTGTTTCATAATATCAGCCCCAATATTAATTAATTCATTTATTGACAAATTCCCCTGTATATGTTCACGTACTTTGTTTTGTAATGATAAATGCAACATAGATGGCATTGCACCGTGCCAATTATGGCCTTTTAATAATCCCGTTTTTAAATTTGTAAGATGAAGACCCTTTGGAGCTGGCTCCCAAATATTTCTATGGTAATTTTTAATTATGGATAAATTAATCGTGTTTGACTTTGCATCTCCTAACCTTTTCACTAACTTTTCATATGAATCACTTTGTTTGTAGTTAATACCTGCTTGTTCATACAAAATATGTATATGTTCCTTGCTAGTCATATGGCGCAAGCAGTAACAGACTAAATCATAATCATTGCTACTCATTTCTTTATTTTTTTATTCAATTCATTTCTCCATAATACTCCATCATACCAGCCACACCCTTCACAGCTACCTAAGTATTTTTCAGTACCGTCATACCAATAATTTATTTCAAAAAAAGCAGGGCGTATATTATTTTTTATACAACTTGTACAAGCCCTATCCTTTAATAAATTATGCTCACCGGTTAAAAGTTGAAAATGATTTTTGATTTCCTTATCATTTAATTCCAGAGTATTTATATCCTGCTCTAATCTTGACCAAGGTATTTTATGGTCAATTTCAGGAGTTGATGTTATTGACCCTCCTGTAAATGCATCTCGCATATTTAAAAGTTTTAAAATCCTCATTCTATCATTACTTGGTATTGTTATCCTTGGCTTAGCACTAAAAACTGGTTCACGAGCAAGCAATTTAGAATGAGTAGTTTTTGTCTTGCAGATTGAACAATACATACTTTTATCCCATCTTTTTGGTCCTGTTTTTTCAAAAGAATAACCTTGTTTTTTAATTTCGCGAAAAGTAGCCGCACTCTGATTAGCATTACCTGAATTATGCATTCTACAAACCCATTCATTTAAATTCGCTTGAAATGCTTTTAAAAGTATGTCGTGTTTTGCCATTTTATTTAAATAATTCTATAATGTCAACTTTAAAAGCATCAGCAATTTTTTGTATTACTGTAATGGAAACATTTCTTTCGCCCTTTTCAATACCTGGAACATATGTTCTGTCTAAGTCTGCTGTTAGTGCTAGTTTCTCCTGCGACCAACCTCTCTCTGTCCGCATAAACTTGACTTTTTTACCAAATTTTTTCTTAATATCCATATTGCAAAGGTTACTATATGTAGACAACTATACAACGGACTACTGTCTACTTCAGATGGTAAGTAAATGAACGGAAAAAGATGAACGCCAGCACCTAACAGCGGGCTTGCAAAAGTAGCGGTTCAGTGCTTCGTATAACAATTTTTCGTATAATTGAAGTGCGGTTCTTCGTTTGGAAATTTGTATTATAAATCGCCACCTTCGCAAGCCCGCAAACCGTTATACGCAATAATGCAGACGACACTGAAACTTCTGATCGGTATTAACTGTTTATTAAACCGAAGGCTTCAGATTGAAGTATTCATTAATTTTAAATTATTAATGACACTATTATGAAAGGACTAATTTTATGTACTTTATTGACTTGTTCAATGAATACATTTTCACAAACAATGGATTGGGTTTCTCTTCCTCAAGAGGTTAATGATTTCGTTTTCACCATGTGCGAATATGATGGTAAATTAATTGCTGGTGGGTGGTTTACTCAAGCCGGAAGCACTCCTGTAAATAGAATTGCAGCTTGGGATGGTTCCTCTTGGACTTCACTTGGTAATGGGGTTACTATGACTGGAATTACCGCTCATGTTCAAGAAATGATTGTTTATCAAAACGAACTATATATTTCAGGAGGATTTGATACTGCAGGTGTCGTCCCAGCTCATTTTATTGCCAAGTGGGATGGCTCTGCATGGAGTTCAGTTGGTTCTGGTCCAAATGCTTCAAATTTAATTTACGCTATGGAAGTGTATAACAATGAATTATATGTAGCCGGTACTTTTGATAGTATTAATGGAATCCCTGCGACACACATAGCTAAATTCGACGGTATAAATTGGTCAAATGTATCTACTGGTATTCACGGAAGTAATGTAAACGATTTACATGTTTACAAAGATGAACTATACGCTGTCGGAGTTTTTGACAGTGCGGGTTATGTTCACAGTAATTACATTACTAAATGGAATGGGATTCAATGGGACAGCCTAGATTATGGTGTTCCCTATGGTAATTCAGCTATGATTGAATGGAATAATGAATTACTAGTTGGATCAGATGTAGATGTTATTATGGGACAACCTTATTTCTACATTCATTCTTGGGATTCTATACAATGGAACAACTTTTCAAATCAAGAGTATGTTGCCGATGTAATCGGATTTGAAACATATAACAATCAATTATATCTGCATGGACGGGGCAGTGTAACAGGTCCGGTAGGTTATAGTTATGTTGCCAATTGGGATGGTAATAACTGGAATAATGTTGGTACAGGATTAAATAAAAATGTTGAAGACCTGATTATTTACAATGGTGAGCTTTATGCATGTGGCTGGTTTGACCAAACTAATTATGGAAGTTATCATAATTACATCGCAAAACTCGGGGATGTTACTGGAATTGAAGAAACCACCCTTGACAAAAAAACAATTATTAAGATTATCGATTTAATGGGTAGAGAAACTATTGAGAAACCCAATACCATATTAATTTATGTATATAGTGATGGAAGTACAGAAAAAGTGTATAAAGTTGAATAAAATAAATGCGTATAACATGCTGTAAGCAAAATGGCGCACAATTACACCCGAGAGAAAGCGCCACATTGCCTACAGCAAACCGTTAGCGGAAATGGCGGGACGACACTGCAACCATCGAATAACAGACAAGAACTTGATAACTTAAACCGACTTTTTAAGTAACTTTGATCAAGACAATAATTAATAATAAACGAATTGAAAACTCATCATAAAATTATAAATGGAGACAGCAGACAAATGACCGAACTGCCGGACAATTCGGTGCATTTGGCTATTACTTCGCCACCATATTGGCAACTAAAGGACTACGGGACAGACAATCAAATCGGTTTCCACGACAGCTACGAAAATTACATCAATAACCTTAATTTAGTTTGGAAAGAGTGCTACCGCACTCTTCACAACGGTTGCAGGTTGTGTGTAAACATTGGCGACCAATTTGCACGGGCGGTTTATTACGGACGCTACAAAGTCATTCCTATTCGTGAAGAAATAATCAAATTCTGTGAGAACATTGGTTTTGATTATATGGGTGCAATCATTTGGCAAAAGGTGACGACATCCAACACAACAGGCGGTGGAGTTCAAATGGGTTCTTACCCCTATCCAAGAAACGGAATTTTGAAACTTGATTATGAATTTATTCTTGTTTTTAAAAAATTGGGTGACGCACCCAAGCCGACAAAGGAGCAGAAGGAACTTTCAAAAATGACTGCCGAAGAATGGAACACAAACTTTGCAGGACATTGGAATTTCGCAGGAGCAAGACAAAACGGACACATTGCAATGTTTCCCGAAGAATTACCTAAACGCTTAATCAAAATGTTTTCGTTTGTTGGCGAGACAATTCTTGACCCATTCGCAGGAAGCGGGACAACTGCATTAGCAGCAAAAAATTCTGACAGAAATTCTGTTGTTTTCGAAATCAATCCTGAATTCATACCATTCATTAAGGAAAAATTAGAAGTTCATCAAAGGGACTTGAACGGAACTACTTATGAATTTGTAATACAACCGCAAATCAAAATTGACTTTGAATCCGAAATCAAAAAACTGCCTTACATTTTTAAAGACCCTCACACACTTGACAAGAAAATTGATGTAAAAAAATTACAGTTCGGTTCTAAAATTGACAAAGACAGCTCCTCTCAACGTGAAGAACTTTATACTGTGAAAGAAGTGATAAGCCCTGAAAAAATAAGGCTGAGTAACGACTTGACAATAAAACTCATTGGAATAAAAGAAGACCCTATCATTAATGGAAAAGCAACTGCCTTTCTCATTGACAAAACAAAAGGCAAAAGAGTTTTCCTAAAATATGACACAGAGAAACACGACAGCGAGAACAACCTTTTATGCTATCTATATTTAGAAAATAAAACTTTCATTAATGCTCACTTAATCAAAAGCGGTTTAGTGCAAGTGGACAGTGAAACTAACTTCAAATACAAAGACAAATTTTTAAACCTCTTGCAACAAATCAATGGCTAAAGAATGGATTTTAAATAGTGCGATGAATCGCTTCCAACTTAATTTCAAAAGAAATGTTGGACCAACTTCTGAATCAATTAGAAAATGTTCTCCGAAAACACTTGAAGAATGGCGTGAATACTATTTCACAAAGGTTAAATCAAAAGAACATATTGAAGATTTAGGCAAAAAACTGTATGTGAAAATCACAGAAGTTATTCAATCAGAAGTTGCTGAGTTAACAGAACAAGACTGTATTGACTATATGATTCAACTTGTGATTGACAGAACCTTTGATGGCTATATGACCGAGATACAAACAGTTTATGGGCAGCTTCAAAAAATTCTTGGAGTTCCCATTGAAGCCGCACCTGACGAATGGGACAGACTTTTCAATGTAGATTTTTTCATAAAGATTAAGGACAAATACATCGGGATACAAATAAAGCCTGTGAATAGTGGCATTCAACTTCCAGAGATTTTCAAAGAGTATGCTTTACAAGCCGAGACACACATAAAGTTTACAGAAGTATTTGGAGGAAAAGTTTTCTATTTATTCTCGGCAAAAGTTGGTGAAAAGAAGGAAATTCAAAACAAAGAAGTTATTGACGAAATCATACAAGAAATTAAGCGACTATCGGAGTGAGAAAGAGCCACATCCGCTAACACGGGTTTTGCGTCAGGCGGGGTGACGTGTAAACTTGGAGCGTTGTGCTTCTATTCAAGTTCAGTGCAGGTTGAAAGTTTTGTGCTCCGAAGCCCGCCCGAACGCAAAGCCCGAAAACGTTAGCGGAAACCCTATGAGCGACCGTGCAACCATCAACCGACAGCAAAATATGACGACTTTTAGTAAACTCGACAATGGAAGATAACGAAGGACTAATTTTCATAATTGTAGTTTTCATTGTTCTCTGCATTTGGCTTTACTCCAAACTGACAGCAGAGAAAAAGCAACGGGACAAACTTGCAAAGGAAAACGCAAAACTCATTGCCGACAACGCTTTGCTTGAGGCGGAGCACTTGAAATTTCAGTTACAGCCACACACTTTACGCAACATGGTAGCGACACTTCATGTTGCTTCTAAAAATCTTTACAAAGGTTCTGAGGCACTTGCCGAGACATTGGACTACATTCTTTATCACGGCAACAAGCATCTTGTAAGTGTTGCAGACGAGTTGACTTTTTTAGAGAGTTACAAATCTTTGCAGGGCAATTTTGTTTATCAAACCAACTCTATCAAAATTGACAAGTCAGCAATAAATACAAACTCAAAGTATTATAGTTCTGCTTGTCTTCCTCATTTGATAACTGCTTACTTCATTGAGAACGCTTTCAAACACGGAGATGTAAACCATCCCGAGTTTTTAACTATTCGGCTTAAACTTTCAGACAAGACTTTTGAAATCGTTGTGGTAAATCGTATCAATCAAAAACCAAACAACGGCAAAGGCGGACTTGGTTTGACAAATATGCGGAAGCGGTTAGACCTTTTGCTTTCGGGCAAGTATGAAATTAAAAACAGTTGCAACGAGCAAGAGTATCATTCAATTCTAACCATTCACTTTTGACATGAGCAAACTGAAAGTCGCAATTTTAGAGGACAGTCCTATGCTCTTAAAATCACTTGAAGAGGATTTAGCAGAAACACAATTAGTTGAAGTGGTTGTAAGAGCAACAAACTCCAACGAGTTTTTAGAAAAAATAAATACAACCAAAGCTGACGCTTTGGTTTTGGATATTGATTTAGGTGGCGATAGTATGACAGGTTTAGATATTGCTACCAATTTAAAATTGCCTGTTCTTTTTGTTAGCGGGAAGACCAGAGATTATTATCAAGGCATTGAGGAGTTAAACATCAACTCTACAATTCCAGTTGAGCATATCAGCAAGCCAATTACTTTGGACAAACTGAAAAAGATTTTGCCCAAGTTCATAAACGAAATCAACGCAATCAATCGGGCAAAGTTTATCCGACTTGACTTTAGCGACAGTAAGCAAAACAAAATTGCCATTGACACAATCGTTTTCATAGAAACTGAAACGGGCAACAGCGGAGCATCAAACAACAAACGGATTTACTTCACAGACAGAAACCCCGAAACCTTATTCAATTTTTCACTCACAAAAATGGAAGACAAAGGTTTTGACAAAACACAATTCATTCAAATTCGCAGTTCACATCGGGTAAATGCCGACAAGATTATACGCTACAATAACAGCACTCACGAAATTGAAGTTGAAGTTTTTAAATCAATCGGTAAAACTGAAATCAAGAAACTTCCAGTTTCTGAAAACTTCCGAAAGGATGTAAGTCGCTTCAAAAAATAATCGGCTTTTATTGCTCCAAAATGCCGTTTCATTGCTCAACATAGGTTTTCGTTTCCCTCAATTAGATTGACCTGAAAAGTCGCTGAACATTTGTGGCGTTAAACTAAAAACACACCAATGATACCAGCAGTCAATTTTCATTTATGGGAGCCATGCAACATGCGTTGCAAGTTTTGCTTCGCAACCTTTCAAGATGTTAAGCATAGCATTTTACCAAAAGGGCATTTACCAAAAGAACAAGCAATTGAAGTAGTTCTTCATCTTGCTGAAATCGGCTTTGAGAAAATCACCTTTGCAGGTGGAGAGCCAACTCTTTGCCCTTGGCTTCCTGACTTAATTGCAACCGCCAAACAAGCAGGACTTACAACAATGATTGTAACCAACGGCAGCAAACTTACCGACAGTTTTTTGCAAGCAAATCAACAGCACCTTGACTGGATTGCCGTGAGCATTGACAGCTTAAACACAGACAAAAACATTGCAACTGGTAGAGCCATTTCGGGCAAGACACCTTTACAACTTGACTATTACACTTCGCTTGTTGGCCGTGTGAAACAACACGGCTACGGACTAAAAATAAACACGGTTGTCACTAGCAAAAACTGCAACGAGAACATGAGCGACTTTATTCGCTATGCAAAACCAAAGCGTTGGAAGTTATTGCAAGTTCTTCCAATGAAAGGACAGAACGACTTGAACATTGACAACTTTAAAGTAACTGACGAGCAATTTCAACTTTTCATTGACAACCATAGCGGACTTCAGGACATTACGAGCATTGTTCCAGAGAGCAACAACCAAATGACTGGTTCTTACGCTATGGTTGACCCTGCTGGCAGGTTCTACGACAATACAACAGGCGGACACACTTACAGCAAACCAATTTTAGACATCGGAGCAAGGCTTGCCATTCAGCAAATGAGCTACGACTTTTCAAAGTTTGTTTCAAGAGGCGGTATCTACAACTGGACAAAACCAAATTCTATTACCAATGCCTGAACGGGTTTTAGAGTTTTATCTCACTCACCATTTTATGTTGCGGGGTTGGGACAGAAGCATTGACAAAACTGTTCTTTATAAGTTATTGCCATTTGTTCATACAAGCAATGCAGACAAAAAACTTGTAGTTATTACGCCTGCTTTCTACAATTCAAAAGGTGTAACAGGCAGACCAAACCACTGTTTGGTTCTTGTGCTAAAACAGAAACTCATCAAAACAGGTTTTTGGTGCGACCATCCAAACTACTTATTCAAGAAAGACAGAGAAGCCGAATTTCAGTGGCTTTACTGCTAATGGTTAAACTCAAAGTCCATTCAAAACCGAGAGTGCGGAAGCCGAAACGCAAACTTTGAAGCATAACAAAAAGTCAAACGCAAATCATGGCTAAAAAACCAATGGTTCAGCTACCGCGACCAAGCACAAAGCTAAGTCGTCCAAGTGGCCCTGCGGGTAACAATCCGCCAAAACCCAAAAAGTAAAAAAGGTAAAAGGCAGTGGTGGCTTCGCCACCACTGCTTATTTTTTGTATTGACTTTTGCCGGCAACTTCTTACGACAAAAATTTTATCTGAAAATTGTGCGACAAAATAAAGTGCATACCTTCGTGGGATGAGAAGAAGGACATCCGCTAACACGGGTTTTGCGTCAGGCGGGGTGACGTGCAAACTTGGAGCTTTGTGCTTCTATTCAATCTCAGTGCAGGCCGACAGTTTTGTACTCAGAAACCCGCCCGAACGCAAAGCCCGAAACCGTTATAGCCAATGCTAATTAAATTCAGAACCTATGACAGAAGAAGAATTTTACAAGAAAAAAATATTCTACAAGATTGGGATTAACCCACTAAGAAATCAATTTCCACATTTGGTAGAAGAAATTGGTGTTTGGTTTAAGTCTGAACGATATAGAAATATTCAAAGTAAAAAATCACAATTGACAAATAAACTGAAGCAAATAACTGAAAATGGTGAGGATATTGCTTTAGATACCGAGCAACTATATAAACTTTTTCAGTGGTTTGACAAAGAACCTAAAGTTTGTTATTACTGCAAATTGCCAGAAAATGCATTAGAAGAATTACATTATCAAAATGGACATATTAATAAACGATTTCCTAAAAGAGGTAAATCCTTGGAAATTGACAGAAAACAAGCTGACCTCCCATATTCAAATATTCAAAACCTAGTCCTTGCATGTTATTGGTGTAACAATGCAAAAACAGATACTTTCACTGAGCCCGAATTTAAAGAAATTGGTAGAATTATCAAATCAATTTGGGAAAATAGATTAAGACGAACCCTTTAAAATTCCAAACATGAATAAGCAAAATTTAATGCAAGCAATTAATGAATGTAATAATGGACAATTATCATTTAATTTAGGAAACAACAGATCCTTTTTATTTAAGAAGAAATGGTACCCATTGCGTGCTACAATTAATAGAGCAAGAGAAATAAACCAAGAAAGTGAATTAACTACTGATAGAGCGCTCCTAGAGCTTTGTATAACATTTGATTATGTCAAAATTGGAGAAATCAATTTTACAAATAATTTACCTGTTGCGATAAATCAAAATGAAATACTTAATGAAGTTAAATTGATTGCCGGTATTTTAAATGGACTATCGGAATAAAGGCACAAGCTATAACAGCACCTATAAGAAATTGGCGGTTCAGTGGTTAAATGAAGTTCAGTTTTTCAGTCAAATTTACATGAAGGTCGACAGTTTTGTGCTTCGAAATCGCCAACTTCTTATAGCTGCAAAACGTTATGGTCAAGCATGAACCAAAATTGCACAATAGTTAACCTTTAAAAATGATCAAAAATGAAAAAGAAAATTTTAACATTAATGTCCCTAACAACACTATGGTTAACTGATACAGCTATTGCTCAAAACTGGATAGTAGGTGTTCCGGTTCATTTTCAAATTATTGACTTTCCTATGAACACAGAGGTAGCTGCCTATTGTGACTCTATGAGTGGTCGGGAGGCTGAGTTTAATATACCGCTCCCTGTTGTCTCAGGTGTTAGCTATTACGTTCATGTAGATGATGCAATACCTCCAACTGACTCATTTAAACTGATGCATAATGGAATAACACAGATTTTAGGGCTTGGAGACTCGATGCTCATTGTTCCCGTTGCCACAACACCTTGTATTCAGTTCGGACAGCCTTGCGAAGTAATAAAGTTGAGCTATAATGGTCCCGTTCCACAATTGATTCCAAGTTTTGCCAGTCTAAAATTTATGGCAGTAGGCACGCCCACTATAGCAGGCGAAAACTATCCATTCAGTTATTGTGTGTATTGGTACGGCTCAGAATTTTTAGGCCAACCAACTACCTGTATTGATCCATATTATGTTGCAGAGTATAACTTTCTTACTGGTGCTACATGCTTTACAACAACAAATACAGTTCAATCAACAACGTCTATTGGTGAATTTATTGAAACAAAAGCTTGCTTATACCCTAATCCTACTAATGGGGATATTTATTTGAATACAGATGCAAGTCTTATTGGTCAGAACTATATTTTAATTGATAATTTGGGGAGACAAGTTTTATCAGGGAAAATTAGTTCAATAAATACAGTGGTTGAAGTAAGAAACTTATCAAAAGGAATTTACCAATTAAATATTGACGACGTAAAAAAACAGAATTTTAAGTTGATAAAACAATAAGCCATACCATAACAGCAAGCAAGCACTAAAACGGCACAACCTTTCTTGCTAAAAAGCCGTTTCTGTGCCTGCACGCAAACCGTTAGAGTACATCTTCAACTGCTTGAAAAAAGTTAAAATAAAATTGGAAAATAGTAACTTATAAGTTACATTTGTATTATGAACCATAAAGTCCGACAAGTTGTCGAATTTGAAACTCAT
>Ga0214921_10008329_pt1 | contig 13479 bp, 15 predicted proteins | sample LL1505_MetaG_FD_177992 | JGI IMG/M metagenome (GOLD analysis project Ga0214921, IMG submission 177992) | Freshwater microbial communities from Lake Lanier, Atlanta, Georgia, United States - LL-1505 | ecosystem: Environmental > Aquatic > Freshwater > Lake | place: USA: Georgia | collected... | reverse complement strand
TTGCCGCTCCCGGTGCCGTTGTCGTTGCCGCTCCCGGTGCCGTTGTCGTTGCCGCTCCCGGTGCATGTGCCGTTACCGTTACTGCCTGTGGTGCCGGTGTCACTATCGGTGCCGTTGTCGGTGCCGTTGTCGTTGTCGTTGCCGTTACCGGTGCCGTTGTGGCTGCATTTCTTTGTTGTTGTTGTTTTTTCACCGCGGCCGCGGCCGCTGCCGCTTCCTGTTCTTCTGCCCTTTTACTTTTTATTTTAAACCCTAAATATATTAATACAAAAATTAAAATTCCGATTACCGTTGGAAGTGCAATCAATATACGTTTATTTCTTTTGGGTACTAATTTGGAACCATTTTCTGGATCCATTCTATTATATAGAAAACCCTTTGGTGTTTTCTTAAGAGGAATCTTATTAAGACTATCCGCATCTTGTTGTTTTGCGAACCATTTTTCTACGACATCAATCGTTGGGGTTTTGGAATTATTATTATTAAATGTTTGAACCACTGCAAAACCCTTCACTCCAGACCTTGTCCTTGGTTTTACACTTCTTGATTTAAAAGAATTACCCTTATAAACATAGGTGCCGAATCGAACAAATAGAAAATACATCAAATACAATACAATTACTATACAAACAACGAGTAAAAACCAGTAGATGTATCCGTAAGCACTTGAGTCCATTGTTATGTAAATGTAATGATGATTTTTATAAATTTAATTTTACTTTTAAAAATAAAAAAAAAATATTTTTGTACAAAAATAAAAAATCAAGTTTTTTTTTACGTTTTTAAATCTATGGTTCTGTGCAATTCTGTGCAACACCAAAGTGTACTTTGAAAATAAAAATAAAAAAACGTATAAACAAACATATAAAAATAAAAAAGATAACTACATTAAAATTAAATTCAAATGAGTGCCGGTGGAATTAGTTACAGTGGTCTCCAGACCAAACGTCGGGTGACGCTTCCCAGTGTCGAGATGTGGGGAAACAATATGAACATCTTGAAAGATCCCAATGTCGGTGTCTTTACCCGTCGCAAGGACAAGGTCGGCGATACCCAGAACGTTCTGATGGAGCAGGACGATTCTGGCGACCGTGCCGCCGAATACATCCAGGTCTACGCCCGCGGTGTGAATCCCATGGTCAGTGTCTCCTACAACAACGTCGGCAACAACGGTGGTCAGACCTTATCGTGTCTCCCGAACGCCGCCCTTTCCGACATTTATTCCAATCAGGGCGGACGTCTTCCTTACCAGGTCGAGACCTTCCGACCCCCCATCCTGCGCCAGGAAGATCTTTTGCCTCTCTCGCGCATGCCCCGCGTCTGGTTCCACGCCGAGACCAATCCTCAATTTCCCGATTTTCTTCAATCCCGGGAATGCAACCAGGTCAGCAAAACGACCAAATCCCCCGATCAAATCCTGCGCACCCCCGCCGGTCAGGACCGTTGTGGTGATACGCAGCTCGGGATCGAGAAAACCGTTCACCCAGAACAGAACGGCGCCGGTTATTCAAAACTCGTACTCCAAAAATCCAGCGACGGAAGCGTCCTTTCCGGCTACGAAAGCTCCATGAACCCGCCCGAATATACCGAGGGGTATTCCCGAGATATTTTGCGAAAAGCCGGTGACGGCGCCGTCTCCCTTGGTTTTGACAAGGTCGTGTGGGACACCGATTCGGACAAGCTCCATTCCGGAATCGACCACAACCCTTTGCATGTGATGGCCAATACCGCCTCGGGTCTTGGAAATATCGAAGGAGGAGGAACAATGAATGATACCAACCGTGATAAAAACGGGGGAAAAGAAATCGATCGCAACCGTCGCATCTACGAGGCCTTTTCCAACAAGAGCGTTCCGTCCTCCGGTCCGACGCTCCGAGGGCGTGATGGTCAGACCTCGCTCGCCGATCCTCAGGACTCGACCAAATCCATCAACTCCAACCTCCTCTACATGCAGGCACAAACCAACAACCGGTTCGTGGGCGACAAGATCCTTGATCAACAACGGGATGTGACCGGTTCGTTGCACCAGGCCTCCCGATCGAATCCGGTCCTGTCCGTGGAGGGGTTCCAGCTTTTTCCCGCGGATTATCATGGTCTGGCCGATCAGCTCGGGATGGAATCGACCGTCATTCCGACGAAACGCATGGTGTACGCGGAAGCCCAGTCGGCCAAGACATCGATCCCGAAACAGTCCGAGGTGGATTCCCTTCAATCCACCGGGGTCACACAAGACAATCTTCTCGTGCGCAATGTTCGTTCCAATATCACGGATTCCACGCGCCGGGAAAATGTCCCTCACCTGTACCTGCGTGAGGGACCCATCGAACAGAACCCGGTACGCGCCTCGGGAAGAACCAATGTCAGCCAGCCCCACGAACCCGCCGCACAACCCGGAAACCTCCGCCCCGAAAAGTTTATTCATTCCGAACTTCGACATTACCAGGCAGATTCTGGGTACGCAGATAATACCCGGAACGCCCTCCTGTCCCGTTCGGAACAAGATGTTCAACACCACGGACGCGTGTTCGAACAACCCCTTCGTGTGGCCACCGAATCCACACGGATCCTTCCCGGCGCCGATCTCGGCAATTCCGTCATGTTTTCTGAACGGTCCGGAGAATTATCCCGAACTTTACCTACCTACTCGGCCTTTTCTACGGCCACGGGGAGAACGACTCAGGAAGCGGACCGCGCCGATCTTCGACACTTGGATCGGCGTAGTCTGGTGGTGGAGAATACCACGACGGCGCCTGAGAATCCTGGCACAATGGCGTTTACGGATGTGTACTCGGAAACACAGACGCGCGATGCCAAGGGTGGTATCTATAACCGACCCAACCTGGGAGGATTCCTCCACAATGCAAGCGCACGACCTCTTCCGACTCCGACGGGTGATGGTAACGACGACTATGCGTCGTTGAGCCAGAATTTGTTTGAAACCTCCCAGGGACACACCCAAAAACAATCCACCACCGACGACCGCGTCAAACTCCGCCGACGCGCCTTTGACGAGTTCATGGGAAGATCGTTCGTTCCCCCACCCCCGGAGTACACGTATTAGTGTTCTCTCATCAATTGATGATGGTTGGTTGGAAAAATTAATAGATTTAAAATATTTTTTCTGAAAACAAAATTGCAAAACAATAAAATCATTGAAAAAATATTATGAATGAACCGTTGTCCATACCACCGACGTCTGTCACACCTACCTCACCTCACTTGACACTTTCTCCCGTCGTCGCAACATACGACATTTATGTTTATGTTGGTATTTTTTTGCGGTTGTTGTTATTGCAATCCTGATCTGGATGTTGAGTATATCTCCTGCACAACAACAACTACAAATACTCTTTAAACACATAAATTCCAACAATATCGAAAAAGTCAAAGAAGTAATCGAAGATAATCCACAAATCGTCAATAAACAAGATAATGAACTACAAACTCCATTGTTTTATGCGTCTTCTCGACTTAAAAAAGAAATTGTGGACTATATCGTTTAAAAGTCAATTGACAAATATTTCTGAGGATGAATGGCTTACTCATACGGAACAAAAATCTTTATGTCAATAGTTCAAATGGATGCATTTTTCTATTTTTCCATTCAATGCCGCATTCAACTTAAATTTAACACAATGAACATGTTAAATTTAAATTTTTTTTATTAGTAAACATCATTTCAATAAACAAAATTAATAATGTACAATTCCCCACCGCCTTTTCTAAACAATCCGAGCACAACCAAACCACCCAATCCACCTTTTCAATCCACCACCACCAGTGTTAACACAACCTCTTCGTCGATTTTACAACCAATAATTTATTTTCTATTGTTGTTGATAGCAGCTGGTTTATGTTGTTATTTATTATATCAAAATAAACGAAAAAAATCGAAACAGGCCCGTAAAACGGCGGCCGCCCGTAAAACGGTGGTGGCGGCGGCGGCAACATTAATTAGTGCATGTAAGAATGGTTCTTTTGATAAACAAGAAGTAGCCTTGGAACTTTTAAAAAGACCGAATATCGACGTATCTACCGTGGAAACAACTTCAGGTAATCAAGCGTTAGGATTCGCTTGTATGAATGTGATGGATAAAGTCGTTTCCGAGTTGATTGAAAAAGATCCACAAAGTGTACATCACAGAAACAAGGATGGTAAAACTCCTCTAATGATATTGTGCGAATCTATCGTTCCACCTAATACATCCGAATCTGATGAGGAATGTTTTATACAAAATAGGGAAACTATTATAGAAAGTCTCATTAAGATGGATAATCATGGTGATGTCATCAATGCGAAGACAAATGATGGAAAGACAGCATTACATTTGTTATATAGTAAGGCAAACAGTGATCGAGATAATGGTCAAGATGAACTGTCGGTTTTTTTGATCAAAAACGGAGCGAATGTAGACGAAAAAGATAATGCTGGGAATACACCAAGAGATTACCGTTATAACCTTGAACCTAATCTTTTTCCTACTGACGCCTTCATTATTCATTGGCGGAGGTGATTCTTGAATCCATTTGAATTATAGAATGATGAGGTGGAGGACAGGAATCATATGTTTTGGTATAAGAATATAGGAATATAGGAATATAGGAATATAGGAATATAGGAATATAGGAATATAGGAATATAGGAATATAGGAATATAGGAATATAGGAATATAGGAATATTATGATGCTGCTGTGAAAGGGTATAACGAATTTAACGAATTATAGGATGGTGGTGGTGGTGGATAAACTAATTTTTGAAAATTGGGAGGGTTGTAGGGAGGGTTGTAGGGCGGTGGTGGTTTCACTTTTTGAAAATTGGGAGGATTATAGGGAGGATTATAGGGAGGGTTGTAGGGCGGTGGTGGTTTCACTTTTTGAAAATTGGGAGGATTATAGGGGAGGTTGTAGGGCGGTGGTGGTTTCACTTTTTGAAAATTGGTCGGGTATAATGATTGATTATAGGATGGTGGAGGAGGAAGATTATAAACGGGGTTCAGTTGTTTTTCCTTTATTTTCTTTTCCATCAAACGGAGGGTATTGTTCATAATGAGTTTGATAGGGGGGTTAATGGTGACATAGGAGAGTACAAAAATATAGTATAAAAATACTACGATAAAGATCAGCAATAAGTAACCAACGTAATAATTATAGTATTGTCCTATGGAACATGGTTTGCACTTGCATGCCGGACAACACGCCTTGCATTTTGTGCACTTGACACATTTCGGGCACGCCTTTTTGGCGGCTTTTTCGGCTTTCTTGGCATTCTTTTTGGCCGCTTTATCCGCCTTCTTGGCCGTTTTTTCTGCCTTTTTCTGTTCTTTACTTTTTTTGTAATATTCCGTAGAAATTTGAGGATCTACGAATTCTTTGCAGGAAAGACAGTAATGGCCACGATCATCATAATTTTCAAAATTGGTTTCCATAAAGGAAAATCCTTCGGAAACATTCCAAGGAAGATTTTGTTGAACCAAAGCATCTTGTGTGGGATCGTGTTGATCATCATGAAAAAACCACCAATCACTATTGCAATCAAAACAATTCACCTTCAAATCTTGAACTGTAGTTGTTGTCATATTTTTATTAGAATATTATTTTATCGGAAGAAGAAATAAAATAATTTTTTTCGAATCATGCCAAAGATTACGCAAACCATGAGGCCTCAATCTGGTTGTAAGGTTTCACATTTTCTTTCATCCACAAGACGGGCGTTTTGTTAAACGTCCGGCGTTGAAACACCGTCCATCCGTGCTGCAACTGGGCGTCCATTAATTTACGCCGCAACGCATCCGAATCGGAACCCCACACATCCTTTTCCACGGTGTTATCAATCCCCTGGAAAAGCTGTTGACGGAACGGCACGATTCCTGTTCGTTCCGTAAACGAAGGGGAACAATACGGACTCTTGATGACCGCACAGGCATTTGTATCATTGTTCGTCACACATGCCAAGCTTAGATTAAAATCACGCGTGTGATCATAGTTCTGCAAGGAACAATATCCCTGATTTCCATTCTGTTTGGTCGCCGACATGGTTGTTTGTCGTTGAAGATGTTTTATATGTTTTATGTTCTTTCTTTCTTTGTCAAAGGGAAGGAAAAAAAATTATTATTTTGCTTGAATCCATTGTCCAAAATCCTTATACGCCTCGACCATCGACGAATTTGTAGTTGTCACCAAAAGAGTATGATTGGTATGATTTATATCTTTTATATCTTTTATATGTTTCGTGTAATCATTCTGAATATCATCATTACGATGCGGATGCGTATGTTTATGAAGATTTGTAAACGTATTCTTCTTTACGATGGTCGGAATGACAAATGCATCCTTCATCTGAAAAAGGGATATGGACATTGTCCATAACAACAATAACCCAAAAAATCTCATTGTACTAATTTTATTCTTACTTTTCCCTTGTCTGTACCCCCTAATCAATTTTCCATCCTTAATTTTAATTCATTTTTAATTCATATCGTCGTCGGTGGAACTACTACTACTATCTGCATCTGCATCTGCTTCCGAAACCTGATCTTCTTCTCCGAGGGGTGGAACCACCGTCCTGCTATTCCATGGCGTCCATCTTTCTTCTTCTTCTTCCTCGTTGACCGGAAGAAAGATCGGTGGACCGATGGGACCCGTTCCCCCGTTCGTGGTAAAACTTGTAATCACCGTCTCCGCATCCTCGTTGTCATCATGGTTATTATCGTTATCATCCAACGTACTGCTGTTGGTGTTTATAGTAACACCACCACTGGACCGATTGCGTTCATACGGTGTGAACTGGATGGTACTCGTTGCGCCTGAACGCATCCTTCCCACCGCGGCCCCCATGGAGTCGATGGCCTCCATGAAATTGCTGTCGTCGTAGTTCAGGGAAGATTCTGGGGCGATTCCCATGGCCATACCGTTCGTAATCGCATCCTGGTTGCTGCCAAGATAGCTGATGTGCCCTCCACTGGCCTTGAATTCATTGATGAGGCCGGTGATCTCGTCGGATGTAAAATGGACGCTGGAATTCTCCTCACCGTCGGTGATGACCACCAACAACACCACGGGTGGTGGTTCTACGGGTTTGGCCGCCGCTTCCGCCACCACCGCCGCTGTCCGAATCCTGACCAGGGTATGACCCATCGCATCACGAAGAGCCGTCGTGTTGGTGGGGAGATAATCCTCCTCCGTCAGTTCCGGAACGTCGTCCAAGGGAATCTGCGAGTAGACCTCGTTCAAGGTATTATTGAAAAAGGAGAGGCTCGCGCGACAGATCTGACCAGATACACGAATCTCCTTCTGTTGACGGATAAACGCGTTAAACGCATCGATCACAACCCAACGACGAGAAATCATGCTGCCGCTCTTGTCCATCACGACGTAAATGTCCACATTTTTATTCTCCTTCTCCTCCATCACCACAGGATGCACATCAAAATGCACCGCAGGATCTCCTGTGACGACCGACATTGCCACCTGTTTGTTTGAGTTGATTCTGTGACAAAGGAGGAAGGGTAATTAAAAATAACAGGGTGGTTTATCCTTATATATCCTTATATATCCTTATATATCTTTATATATCTTTATATATCTTTATATATCTTTATATATCTTTATATATCTTTATATATCTTTATATATCTTTATATATCTTTATATATCTTTATATATCCTTATATATCCTTATTTTTTTTCATTTTTATAACTATTAAACATTATTATCGACATCATGATTGATTGCAAAAAAAAAAAATTCGAAATTTTTTTTTATAATCATCCTTTTTAAAGTTCAAAGTTCATCTCATTATGCGTGCACAACAACAAGGTAAACAACCTAAACAAGCTATACAACAAAAACAACCATCACTACAGACACAACCTAAACTACAACAAGTAGTTAAACCACCATCACCACAGACACAACAACCTAAACAACAACCTAAACAACAATCACCACGGACACAACAACAAAAATTAATGAAACTAATACAAAATGCAAGTCCAGAAAAACGCAAAATGGTAGTGGACTTTTTACACAAATGGTTGACGCTGGATGAAAATGAAATAATGTCATCTCGTTATCCAGAGGAACCTGTTATGTTAACACATAACTGGGGGAGTCCTCCACCATCAACACCGTTCCAAAAACAAAAAACGGGCGGACAAACACCGCAGTCAAGACAAAAACAACAACAGAAGAAGGCCCCTTAGATAACTTTGTATATTTCTTCTGTTAATCCACCACATCCACCTTTTCTTCCCCCATTATATCCCTTTTGTCCCTTTGTAAAATAATACTTAAAATTCAATAATCGACACTGTAATGTTCCCCTTCCACCATCTTTCTTGGTCTTCCATTTTTTCATGTCTAAAAACACGTTTTCTTTGACTAATTTTTTATAGATCATCATCGCTAAAAATATATCCGATCTTGTCCATGGCCGTTTTTTTCGATAGTTGAAGTTGTTGTATCTATGTCTGTGTTTGGTCGATTTAATCTAAACTCACTTGTACCATCATCCTATTATTTTTATATATTTTTATCTTTTTATATTTTTTTATTCTTTCTTTATAAAAAAATAATCAAAGTTTATTTCAAGGGATGAAAGATAAGAACAAGAACAACAACGATCATCTATTACAGTGGAGCAAAGAACTCCAAAAGGTTTTGACCAATACAGATAATTACAAGATTGTTTTCTTGTACTTTTTTTTCTTGTTTTTGCTCGATTTTTCTGGTGTCATGAACCTCTACGGACAGAATTATGTGAGGAGGTGTATCAACATGGCCCGAAGGCGTGATCCTCTTACGTATCAATCCAAACTTAAACCCTTTTGTCGACTGGAAACAAACTTTTTGCATCCACAAGAAGTTCAACGTTTACAATCCATCAACATCCCGGATAAAAAAGATATGGCTTGGTTTAGCCGTAAACATACAACGACGCACCAATGTTGCCAATATTTTAGTGAGGAAGAACAAGAAATCATTAAAAACATTTCCAAAAAATGCAAGGCCAGTTATGAAGAGGTTATTGGAAAAAAATTGTTTGATTGGCCGGAAGAAAAATCCACCTTTTATGTTTATCACGGGTCTTCGTCACAACATTTGTGGCACGTCGATCCACAAAATGTCAGTTCTATCTACAATCTGATTATTTGTGTGGAAAGAATCGGTGATATCAGTCCTTTTCAGTACAAATGTGAAAAGGGTGACATCCACACGTTTCATATGCAGGAAGGCGATGCCATCCTTTTCAACGGTGGTACGACGGTTCATCAGATTCCTCCTAACAAGGACCCCAATTCAAAAAGAAAAGTCATCAGCATTGCATTTTCCACCGATGCAGACGCATTCAAAAACCCCAATTTTTCCAAAAATATGTGCACCTTTATTGAAGGAGGCAATAACTATCGAAATGTATTAACCTTATTTGTTGCCACTGTGTTCATCAACTTTGTTATCAGTTTCTTCGCCAATGTTCAAAAATTAGATAACCTCTTCCTTGCCCTATGTTTGGCCTTGACGCTTTTGATTGTAAAGTATGTTCCCTTGTACACAACGATCGGTGTTGGATCCGGACGATCCTCGTCGATTGGGTACAACCTCATGATTTTATTAATTCTCATAATATCCACCATTTCTATCAAAGGAGGTTGCCTCTTCTTCATGTACTTTGCACTCAGTGATGTCTTCTTTCGGCGTAAGTGGGTGGAATATGATTAAATAAATAAAATGATGTGTATTTTTTTTTTAAAACTTTCTTTAAAAAATTAATTTATTATGCGATCCATGCGAACCAGATCCAAATCCAAATCTAAATCCACGCGTCCTGAGAAAACCATGCAACTCCAAGGCCGTCGTGTGTCTCAACTCACCCTTTTTAAAATCCAGGGAGATGGTGCTTGTCAATTCCGGGCCATCGCTTACTGGCTCCAAAAATTCGGGTACCCCCCTGCCATAGATCATCTGTTTTTGCGGCGACAGGCCGTTCAGTACATTCTTAACGATTGGAAACGGTTCAAGGAATCTGTAAAATTTGCAGACGGGTACACGACCAAAAAAGAGTTTGAAAAAGAAATGAAGAAACCGTATACCTACGGTGGGGAGGCGACGTTGGTTGCCCTGGCAGAGATTTACAATGTGAATTTCATCGTTCTACAAGATGATGGCACGGTGTTTACCAACAAAATACCACAACGACATCAAACGATGATTTTGAGAAGAGTTCCAGAATCCATGGGAGAACCGCATTATGATGTCGTCGTGCAAAAACGCCTGAATCAATCGGCGTAACGTCTCATGAGTAATGCAAACACAGACTTCATGTCCTCGAGCCATTGGCAATCCGGAAATGAGGATGATGCCGGGGTCGTGTCGGATAAAGAACACGAGGTCGTTGTTCCTTTTCGGTTCTGGTACAGGTCCATCGCCCACGTCAAAACTTTGTTTTCAAGATTGGTTTGTTTATTGATTTTCTTGTCGTACGTTTTCAATACCCATTTTATAAACCACCAAAGTTTTTCATGATCGTTCAAAGGAACACGATATTTGAATTGGAGATTCGCATCCCAATGAATCCCGTGTTTTTCGACTTGTTTGGTCGAGGGAGGAGGACTTTCTCCTTTCAAGATCATATGAAACCCTGGTTTCGAACCGATCCGTTCCATTTCCAAGATGAGAGTAACTTTTTGTGGAGACACCGCCATCGGTGTCGAGGAAAAGATCAATTCGTAATAATAAATCTTTTGTTCCAGCAGCAAACAAAACGTAAACAAAATCGCCTTTTTCAGTTCACGGGACGCCAAGTGTTGTAATTTCACTGCCTTTCGGTTCATGGTCATCCAATGTTTAGTCGCTTTCGGGCCTGCAAAGGACGTGATGTCAGGAAAGAGTTGTTGAGGGACTTTTTTTCCTTTAAGCCCCAGCATTTTGTTTTTTATTTCCAGGGACAATAAAAAAATTTTTTTTTTATACCGACGGACTTATTCACTTATTGGACCGGGTATTATAATACTGTTGCGCAACGCCCATAAAACGAGATAGGTGAGAAGACGTGTTTATGTATTTTTTTTATAAATGAATTTATAGAAAAACATAATTTTTTTGTTAAACTTGAAGGAGAAAACCTCTGTTTGATTTGATTAACGACGAACACGAGGAACAGGAGAGGGCGTTGGCGTCATCAGACTTTTGGGAACCGCAGAGGGAGTGGTAGTGGGTACAAAGACCGAGGATGCAGGATAGGGTGAGGGTGTGGGCGTCATAGGTCTGGCCGATGCAGCGGCCTGAGCAGCGGCCTGAGCAGCGGCTTGTTGTTGAGCGACCAGTTGTTGAGCAGCCAGTTGTTGAGCGGCTTGAGCAGCTGTCACTTGTTGTTGTGCGTCATTGTATTGCTGCAACAACGTGGTATTCTGACTATTGGTATCACTCAATGAGTTGACAATCAATTTATTCTTTTCCAACACGGGGCCGCACACAAAACCGTCTATAAGTTTAGTCTTGATGATACTTTCTGTGTTTACAGTCTGCTTATAATCCAACTTCAAATGAGCGAAGAATCCAATCATAGCCGTAGAGAAAATGATGTGAAGTAAGTGAAACAACAATGACAATACCTGTGGTTTTTCTAATTCATTTACATCGATATCTTTCATACGTTGTGTAAACATTTGGGAATATTTTTTTGGTGCTGGTGCTGGTGTGTGTGTTGCTGATGCTTGTGTTGTTTCTCTTCCAATTGAGGGTACCTCTGATTTGGGTTTGAGGAGATGAGATATAGATCCTATTTCTGATCCAAAACTACAACTTATAATTTCTAAAACAAAAAGGAACCCGAATATTCCGATCATACCATTCAAATCGCGGAGTAACGATGGATCCGCCATAATCGGTGTATGAGTAGCGCTGCTTTTACATAGTTCCTCAAGGGGAAATTGGGTTTGAGCGAAAGGTTGTAGATTGTTGGTAATCATTTTCTTTTCCAGTTCTCCTTCCTTGTTGATATACTTGGAGATAACAACCAGTGCCCCTATACAAAAACCGAATCGTAAGACACTCATCCCGACATGACACAAATCTTTAATAAATTGATCTGGTTTCTTATTAACATATCCCCCCCTTATTTGTTGGGCCATATACAAAACCACAACTGAATTAATAATCATAATAATCGAGATAAAAGCTTTCCATCCCCTCATCATTTTCTCGACACCAAAGTAGCTATACAAATCGGTTAACTGTTGTTGCATTATGAATGAAGAATACAACTTTTTTGATCAATCAATGACTGAACTGTTTCTTGTTTTTATTTTACGTTTAATAAAAAATAAAAATTTTTTTTTTTAAATTTTTTTTAGATTCAGATTCCAATCGCAGCGTACAACTTTCGTAATCGTTCCGAAACGTATTTGGAGATTGTAGTTGCCGCCGCATACGATGGTTCCACTGGAATCTCACAAACCGTTTCCATCCGATTAAAGTAGTTCTCAATCCTCTCCCGATCAAACAGATCATGTTCCAATTGCTGACGGATAAACACCGGATCCAACACTTCATCCAGTTGCTCCTTGGTGAAGGAAGGTCGGTTTTTCTCCAGAAATTCCCGCAACTCCTCGACACAATTCATAAACATGGTATACGTTTTGGTCTCGATATCCTCCGCGACAAGATCAAAGAATGCATCCTCCATCGTCATGGTAACCACCGCCTCCTTTTGATGATCCATGTCGTCGATAAATGCCTGCAACTCCTTTTCGAGATTCATGGCACGAACATACTCCTGTAATCTCTTTTCTAACCCTACAATCTCCTCATCCTCCGGGCTCACACGCCTGGCCTCCCGGATATTGTACACGTGCAGAAATAAAGGCGTCGATAACTCCTCACGATCCTCCCGCAAATACGTCGACATCCTCGACAAAAACTCTTCCACCACCGTCGCGGATTCCTCCGAAACCCTGATCGATTCCGAATCTATTACCGGCGTGCGAAGAATCACGTACAACACGTCCCGACACAATTTATGCAGCTCACTTCCTTCCTCCACACCAAAGGAATCCGGATGCCAGTATAACAACGGCACCAACAGTAGATACTTTACCTCTGCCAACAATATCCGACGCGTCGGCAAACACACTTCCCATACACCCCGAACCTCCTCCTTTAACATTTGTTCCCTCGTCCTCCGACAACGTTCCTGCGCTTTTCCCACACTTTCCTTTAATGTCGCATCCCCCAAAAATGACGTGTAATAGGATTTTAACATGAAACTATATTTGCCTGGAAAGACCTAAATTCTTAAATTTAAATATATGTGGTGCGTATGCGCCGCACACCGCGCTGATCGGATGGCGCCGGTGGGGCAGGCGGGGGGAAGGAGGGCTCTCGAAGAGAGCACCGACGGACTGTGTCCAGGGTTTTACTGGTGTTTTTGGAAAGTGATCGGGTGTTATCGGGTGTTATCGGGTGTTATCGGGTGTTATCG
>Ga0214921_10008328_pt1 | contig 13480 bp, 11 predicted proteins | sample LL1505_MetaG_FD_177992 | JGI IMG/M metagenome (GOLD analysis project Ga0214921, IMG submission 177992) | Freshwater microbial communities from Lake Lanier, Atlanta, Georgia, United States - LL-1505 | ecosystem: Environmental > Aquatic > Freshwater > Lake | place: USA: Georgia | collected... | reverse complement strand
AAGCGTCTAAAGCTGCATTAGCTTGTGTTTTTGGACAATCAACTGCGTCAGCGATGTGTGCGATCAATTCTGCTTTGTTCATAGATGTGTTTTTTATAGTTTTAAACGATATAACAAATTTATTGGGTTTGATGAAACAAAAAAATATTTTAGTGTTTTTTTTATTTTTTATTTTTCCACTAAAACCCTTAAATAGTAAGGTTTTCCGCCCAAGGGCTATATTTCATTTTTGGAGCAATATTAAGTGGCTATTGCTGTAATCCCTTACAGCATTGATTTACAGCGGTTTTAAAAATGAAAATGAGGCCAGTTAAGGGTTTTCGGAGGCTAGCTATCCACAATCAATTCACAATTTTCATGCTTGTATTGAAGTGAAAACATTGTTCTCCCCATTGTTCTGTGACGTTAAAAAGGAGTGTTTCTGCGTGTTTTGCTTGGAATTCAGCTATTTGAGCAGCAGTTTGACTAAACAATTGAAGGGTAAAAGTAGGAGGCTGATCTGCTGCTAAGTCTAATTGATAGAGTTTGTGCTCTACAAAGCAGGCGGTGGAAAGACAGCTTGGTATAAAGCTTTGCCTTACCCAGTTCAACCATGCTGCTTCTATAGAAGGATCTACTTGAAAACTAATATTGGATACAAACATGGATTTATTTTTTTAATTCAACAACAATGGGACAATGATCACTATGCTTTATGTCTGGAAGGATCAATGCATTCTTAATTTTAGTTGACAATATTTTTGTCGTACAAAGATAATCAATTCTCCATCCTTTGTTTTGCAATCTAACAGAAGGAAATCTTTGACTCCACCAAGAATAAGCGCCAACCGCGTCTTCATGCATATGTCTAAAACTATCCACCCAATTATTTGCAAGTAACTGATCCATCCAAGCTCTTTCTTCTGGTAAAAAACCAGAAGATTTTTTGTTCCCTTTAGGATCATGGATATCGATTGCTTGATGTGCAATATTGTAATCTCCCGCCACAATAATATTTGGTCTTTCTTTTCTGAGTGCTTCTACCCAATTGTAAAATTCATCTAACCATTGGTATTTATAGGCTTGTCTAAGGTCTCCACTTGTCCCTGAGGGGAAGTAGGCATTGATAATGGTAAGGTCTCCAAAATCGACTCTTATTACACGTCCTTCGGCATCACTCATTTCGTGTCCAGTACCTTGAACAACAAGACTCGGCTTTTGTTTACTAAAAACGGCCACGCCACTGTATCCTTTTTTTTGGGCGGGATACCATGCAATATGATAACCAAGATTAGTGAAAAGACTGATGTCAATATCTGTACTACTTGCTTTTGTTTCTTGAACACATAAAACATCCACTGGATAGTCTTTAAGCCATTCGATTAAACCTTTTTTAATGGCTGCTCTTATTCCATTGACATTATAACTTACGACGCGCATGCATGATTAATTTGGCGATTGAAAAATTTCACTATACGCAATTAAAAGTAAGAGCGCGGAAATAGAATTTTGATTTACTTGTTCGATTGGTATTAAGTAATTTGGCTTTGTTCTTCCTTTTGCCACCAAGATTGGAAGGTTATTGAGATAAATAATTTTTACATCAATCTCACTGTTAAAAAGAATTTTAAATGTATCATTCCCAATCCTTCCTTCAACCAATTTAGAGATAAAGACCATTCCTTTTGGATAGTTCGTATTTAATGTATACATCGAACTTGAGTCATACCCATTGTATATTTTATTTGAATTGAACATCCATCCAGTATTGATGGCTGGTTGCTCAACCACTTTAAATCTCCCAATTAAATTCGTGTCTGCATAAATTTTATGAATACTGTCTGGTAAAAATCGAATAGGTGGGGTAGCTCGTAATTCTGGATCAATGAATGGATTGAATTCAATATAGGCCTCCAAAGAATAGTCTTTATTTTCACTTGTATTTCTTAGAGGTTGTATTGCTTGATAGTATTCTTTAAATAGGGTGTTGGTCCTTTTTTTAATTTCAGGTAAAATAGCAAAAAAAGGATTGCTGCTTGTTTTATCTTTTGTATCTATTTTCTGCATCATCGCAGTGGGCGTTCTAAGCACAACCCTTGAATTATTTTGTATAAACTGAAAAAAATCTTTACTAGTATCTACACTAATTCTTGGCTTAGCTTGTAATAAAGGCATGATGAAATTATCATAGGCATAACTAATCGGCACTTTTGCTTCAATGTAAGCTAATTCTTCCCCATCTTTATCAAAATAACTGATGCCAGATTGAATGGCTTTAAATAAACTTTTTGGAGGAGAAACCGGTAGATTCATTGGGTAGCCAATACCTTGGTTGGCAATTGGAATCATACCAATTAAAATAGTTTTTTGAAAGACAGGCTTTTTAGTTGCATCTAAAATAGTACAGGTTAAAAACCAAGTAGATTGAATGCTATCTTTTTTTGGAATGATAATATTCACCATTGAATTGCTAAATGTTTGTTCTGGTTGCAATTCATAAATTTCTAAATAAGCATGAAAAGCCGAGGATTGACTCTGATTCCAATCAATCACGATCTTGCCAATTTGATTTGGCTTATTTAAAATTTTTATTTTAGTTATAAAACTTGTATCTCTTTGAAGTTGTAATGGATTAAAAAGTACAGTATCTAATATGCTAGCAAATGCTTGCACTTGAGTTGAAGTAGGATGCCAATATTTTCCTTCTGGTTGAATACTAGAATACATTTGGACTTGTTCGAATGTAACTTGGTTTGATTGTCCAATTGTAGCGATACAAATGCATTGCGTAAAGAGTAAACTTAAAAAGTAAAAGCTTTTTTTCATTTGGAAGTTTCAAATTGGGTAGTCAAATTTAGTTGATTTAGACGTTTAATACTTATTTTATTCTAACTTCATTGCCATTAATCGTGATCAAAGCATATGCAAACAAATGACCAGTCCATACCTGATAAAAAGATAATTCCCGCGCAAAAATTGGTTGAATTAGACGGTCCTCGGCCAAGATTGAAGGAGTTTAAATTTGCTATTCAAATATTCTTTGAATTTATAAAAGGGTTTAGAACTTTAAATTTTGTTGGCCCATGCATCACCGTATTTGGATCTGCCCGATTTAAAGAAGGTCATCCTTATTATGAGCAAGCCAGAAAAATGGGTCAAAAAATTGCTGAATTAGGTTTTGTTACAATGACTGGTGGTGGTCCAGGCATTATGGAAGCGGCCAATAGAGGTGCTTATGAAATTGGCGGGCAGTCTATTGGTTGTAATATTAAATTGCCTTTTGAACAATCCCCTAATCCATATGTACATAAGTCTATCACTTTTAGCTTCTTCTTTATCAGAAAAGTTTTATTGGTCAAGTATTCCTATGCTTTTGTGATTATGCCTGGTGGCTTTGGCACACAAGATGAATTTTTTGAGACTCTTACATTGGTACAAACTAAAATCATCAAAAATTTTCCCATTGTGGTGATGGGTAAAGACTACCACGAACCTTTCATGCAATGGATGGAACATATGATTGCAGCAGGTACTATTTCTCCAGAAGATAAAGACTTTATCTTATTAACCGATGACTGTGACGAAGCCATTGATCATATTCGTAAATACGTTTCAAGTTATGTGGTTACACCAAGAAAAAAATTCTGGTGGTTGTTTGAAAAGGGTTAATCAATTACAGGTTGTAACCATTTGGTGATATACTCTAATGATTGATTTTTTCTTTTCGCATAGTCAACGACTTGGTCTTGCTGAATTTTACCTAATCCAAAATATTGACTTTGAGGATGTGCAAAATACCATCCACATACACTTGATGCTGGATACATGGCTAAACTTTCTGTCAAACTAATACCAGTATGTTGTTCTGCATTCAATAAATTAAATAAGGTATATTTTTCTGTATGGTCTGGACAAGCAGGATAGCCTGGCGCAGGACGAATGCCTACATAATTTTCTTGAATCAATGCCTCGTTGTCTAATTGCTCCTCTTTTGCATATCCCCAGAATTCTTTTCTTGTTTTAGCATGTAAATATTCTGCAAATGCTTCTGCAAAACGATCTGCTAATGCTTGTAAGATTATTTTATTGTAGTCGTCTAAGTTTTCCTCAAATGCTTTGATATGTTTTTCGATACCATGAATGGTCACCGCAAATGCACCAATATAATCTGCTTTGTTTTCTGATGCAGGACAAATAAAATCAGCCAAAGAGAAATTTGGTTGACCTGCTGCTTTCTTTGCTTGTTGTCTTAGGAAATGCAAATCAATATTTGTTGAACCGTCCGTAACAGTCACATCATCGCCATTTGATTTTGCTGGCCAAAAACCTATTGCTGCTTTTGCAGTTAACCAATTTTCTGCAATGATCTTTTTTAATAAAGCCTGTGCGTCTTGGTATAATTTACTTGCAACTTCACCAACAACTTCATCTGTTAAAATGGCTGGGTAATTTCCATGTAATTCCCATGCAATAAAGAATGGCTTCCAATCTATATAGTCTACTAGTAAGGAAAGATCTGTTATTTCAATGGCTTTGTTTCCAGTGAAACTTGGTGCAGTTGCATTAAATTCACTCCAATCAATCGCTACTTTATTTTCTAATGCTGTAGCATAGGGGATGCTTTGCTTGACTGTTTTTTTATTGTCAAAGTCTGTCTTTAATTGGGTATATGCTTGTTCTAATTCTGCTAGGAATGGCTTTTTTGTTTCTTTGTTTAACAAAGATCCAGCTACAGTTACACTTCTTGATGCATCCAATACATGTATTACCCCATCATTGTATTCTGGTGCAATTTTAACTGCAGTATGCATTCTAGAAGTCGTCGCGCCTCCAATCATCAACGGGATGGTCATGCCACGACGTTTCATTTCTTTTGCGATGTAAACCATCTCGTCCAATGAAGGCGTGATCAATCCACTTAATCCGATGATATCTACTTGATGTTTTTCTGCTTCTGCAAGAATTTTATCTGCAGGCACCATTACACCAATATCAATTATTTCATAGCCATTACAGCCTAATACCACACCCACAATATTTTTACCAATATCATGCACATCGCCTTTTACTGTGGCTAGCAAAATTTTAGCTGGTCCTTTCGTTTGACCATTTGGATTTGCAGAGGCATTTTTTATTCTTTCTTTTTCTGCTTCGATAAATGGCGTCAACACGGCAACACTCTTTTTCATCACCCTTGCACTTTTCACTACCTGCGGTAGAAACATTTTACCTGCGCCAAATAAATCACCTACTTGATTCATGCCGGCCATCAAAGGTCCTTCAATCACTTCCAATGGTGCACTATATTGTAGTCTTGCTTCTTCTGTATCTGCTTCAATGAAATCCGTAATACCATTGATCAATGAATGTGCTAGTCTTTCCTCAACAGTGCCCGATCTCCATGCTAATTTTTTACTATTGGCTTCTGCCACTTGTCCTGCGTCTTCTCCTTTTGCTTTCAAGGCATCTGCATATTGAATCAATGCTTCAGTGGCTTGGTTATCATCATTGTTTTGATTCAAAATTACATCCTCACAAAGTTGTTTTAATTCAGGTTCAATCTCATCATAAACAATTAATTGACCTGCATTCACAATACCCATATCCATTCCTGCATTTACCGCATGGTATAAAAACACCGCATGAATGGCTTCTCTTACTGCATCGTTACCTCTAAATGAAAAAGATACATTCGACACACCACCGCTTACTTTTGCCAAAGGCATTAAGGCTTTTATCTCTCTTGTTGCTTCTATAAAATCTACTGCATAATTGTTATGCTCTTCGATGCCTGTTGCAACTGCGAAAATGTTTGGATCAAAAATGATGTCTTGTGGGTCGAATCCAACTTGTTCAACTAAAATTTTATAAGCACGTGTGCAAATCTCTACTTTTCTTGCTTTAGTATCTGCCTGTCCAACTTCATCAAATGCCATTACAATGACTGCAGCACCATAGGCTTTACAGATATGCGCTTGTTCTATGAACTTTGCTTCCCCCTCTTTCATCGAAATAGAGTTCACAATACATTTGCCTTGTACACATTTTAATCCAGCTTCGATGATCTCAAATTTTGAGCTATCAATCATGATAGGGATTTTGGCAATATCCGGTTCGCTCTGCAATAAATTCAAATAAGTCGTCATTGCCTTTACGCCTTCAAGTAAAGCATCGTCCATATTGATATCAAGGATCTGTGCACCATTTTCTGCCTGTTGACGTGCAACAGACAAAGCTTCTTCGTATTTATTTTCTTTAATGAGTCTTGCAAATTTTTTAGAGCCTGTCACATTGGTTCTTTCACCAACATTCACAAAATTTGTTTCAGGACGAATCACTAAAGGTTCTAATCCAGCTAATCTTAAATAGGGTTTGATATGTATAGGTAATTCGCTCATAATCTTAAATAGTTTTGTCTACAATAGGTAAATTTCTTGGTTGCATGTTGCGCACATTATCTGCCATATGTTTGATATGGTCTGGGGTGGTGCCACAACATCCTCCTACAATATTTACAAATTTATTTTTGGCCCATTCTTCAATAAAATGCGCTGTTTGATGCGGGGCTTCATCGTATTCACCCATCGCATTCGGTAAGCCAGCATTCGGATAGGCCGATGTATAACAAGTTGCGATTTGAGAAAGTTCCTCAATATGTGCGCGCATTTCTTGTGCACCTAATGCACAATTTAATCCAACGCTCAATGGTTTAGCATGTGCTACAGAAGTATAAAATGCTTCTAAAGTTTGACCGCTTAAAGTTCTACCAGATGCATCTGTGATGGTGCCGCTAATCATGATCGGCAATTCAGGTTTTCCTATCTTTCTAAAGAATTCTTTGATTGCAAAGATGGCTGCTTTAGCATTCAGCGTATCAAAAATAGTTTCAACCAATATAACATCTACACCTCCGTCTACAAGACCACGAATCTGTTCTGTATAAGCCATAACGACTTCGTCAAAAGTGACTGCGCGGAAACCTGGATTGTTCACGTCGGGGGAAAGACTTAATGTTTTATTTAAAGGTCCTATTGCGCCTGCAATATATTTTTCGGTGCTATTTGGATGTTTTGCTTTGTATTGTTCAATTGCATCACGAACACATTTTGCTGCTGCTACATTCAATTCATATGCAAGTTCCTGCATGTCATAATCCGCCATTGCGATAGAGGTACTACTGAAAGTATTGGTTTCAATAATATCTGCGCCTGCTTCTAAGTATTGTAAATGAATACCTGTAATAATGGCTGGTTGTGTAATACATAAAAGGTCGTTATTGCCTTTTACATCGGTATGCCAATTGGCAAATCTTGTTCCACGAAAATCTTCTTCCGTTAATTTATGACGTTGAACCATGGTGCCCATGGCGCCATCAATCACTAAAATTCTTTCTTGTAAAGCTTCCTTAATTGACATAATACTACATTAAATTTTATGCAGCATCCAATAGGAAAAGAGGTAGGGGGGGCGATAAGGGTATCGTTTATTAGTTCTTTTCTCCTTTCGGATGGCAGGGTGAACAATAAACAAATCCCCCTGCTGTTGCGCTGCGAAGATAGGGCAGAATCAACTTATGGCAAAATATTACCAATGGTTATTGATAATTCGCAACCACTTCCACATCTACTTTGTCGGCAACCATCTTAATTAAGACACCACCGATACCAAAATCCTTTAAGCTTACTGTAAATTTAGCGCTCGCTTTGGGCAAGCCTTTAGATATGACAATCACCCCATTCGTTTGTATTGCTTTATTGACGCCATGCACTTGCATATTGCCATTTACAATGATTGGGTAGCTGCCGTCCTTCGCGAAATTGACAGCTTTGATATTGGTAATTTGACCATTGAATATGCCTCGAGGAAATTTATGGGACTCCACATATTCCTCATTAAAATGCTTTTGCATTAGGTCCATCTCAAAACTAAAATCTTTCATGAGCATGATAAAACTTAAGTTACCATTGGTTTCTAAGCGACTCACAGCTTTTGTATTAGTGGCGTCAATGTCTTTATCATCTACTGCGATGAATCTAACTTTAGCAGTTTTTGTACTATAAATTTTTTGTGCTTGAACTTGTACTATTGCAAGACTTGCTATAAGTAGGGTGATAATTCTTAGATTCATAAATCAATGTTTGAACATTAAAATTAGTATTTATCCTTTAACTTGCCAAATTGTATTATCAATTTGGGTCAAATGTCTATTTGAAAATAGGGTTTCCCTAAAATAACAATTTACTTGATGTATTGTTGGATGGGTTGACGGTTGGAGATACTTTTTCCTAAGGTCATTTCGTCTGCATATTCTAATTCGCCCCCAAAAGCAATCCCTCTTGCAATGGTGGTGACTTTGCATGCATTGCCAGTCATTTTCTTTTGGATATAATAAATGGTGGTATCGCCTTGTATGGTTGGATTTAAAGCAAAAATTAATTCTGTCACTGCATCTTTACGGATGCGTTCCATCAAAGGTTCAATAGTTAATTGTTCTGGACCAATGCCGTCCAAAGGAGATATGATACCGCCCAATACATGATAAGTGCCATGGTATTGACTTGTATTTTCAATCGCAATCACGTCTCTAATATTTTCCACAACACAAATGGTTTCTTTGGACCTGGATGTATTCGCACAGATAGAGCAGGTAGGTCCATCACTGATATTGAAGCAGGTTTTACAAAATTGAATTTCCTTGCGCATTCTATTTAAGGCCTCACTAAATTGGTCTTGCTTCAATAAATGAAATACCAAACGCAATGCTGTTTTTTTGCCAATACCCGGAAGTTTGGAAAATTCTGCTACAGCGTTTTCAAGTAAGGAAGAGGGTAGTTGCATACAATTGTAAAATATAAAATTAGGGTTTTAAAATGAGGTTCATTTCATTATCCCAATTAGCCCTTATATTTAAAACTAAATTCAGGTTGCGCACTAGTTCTGGCTGCAGTTTTTTACCCATGAATTTACCTGTATCCCAGCGCCCATTTTGATTGGCGTCCATCAATAATTTTAATTGATAATCTCCCGGTGGTAACAAAGGAATGCGTATTACGTTTTGCGTGATAGGGTAGCTGAATTTGACTTTCTGGTCCTGTATCAACAATAAAACAGGCTGCTCAAATTGTTGGAAACCATTGATCCTTAAAATTGCAGTTCCATAACTTGATTCAGGTTTCGTTTTAAATCTTAGGGTATCTGCTTTTACTAAAAAATTAGAAAGGCTATCTTGTATCGATTTTTGTGGAAGGACTAACTTGTAATCTGTCCCAGCTTCCCAAGGAAAATCTATTGTTAATTGTTGTTTATTTTGTGCATTGACCAATACCTTTACACCTTCTTGTTGCACTAAATTGGTATCGGTAATGCCAATTTTAAAGCTGTCATTTAGGTGAATCAATGTTTCGAAATTCAATGTCAATGGGCTTAAAAAATCTTTTTCTTGACCTTCTAAATTGCTACTATATTTTAAAAGGGGAGATTGTTTTTTAGTATTTTTTGAACCTATCGCGGTGGCTAATTTTTTTTCTTTTTTTGGACTAGCTTCAAATGCATATAACTGAATGCTATCCTTGTTTTTAGCAGGATGTACAGTACTATTTAGGAATGCAAACAATTTCGTTGAATCATCATATCGCTTGGTATAATCATTTGGAACAATGTAGATATTAAAATTTCTTTCAGGTAAAAATTTAAATTCAAATACACCCTGTCTATTGATCCTTGAATAATAATTGGGCTTGTCTTTAAAGATAGCAGAATCATTTTCAATAGGATGCAAGACCGCAATTAAACTACTGTCTACTAAACCGCTTTCTGCAATTTGAACTTTGCCATAAAGTTTGCCTGTGTCTATCTTATCTCCTGTACTAAATACATAGGTATAATTTTGTGCAATATTGCCTTCATTTACATCCCTTAATGCATTTCCAAATTGAAAACTATAGGTGGTGTTTGCATTTAAACTATCTGATAAGCGAATGCGCACCATATTTAACCTTTGATCTATCAAAGGATTGTTCTTTATATTAGGAGACACAATCAATTGTTCTTGCAATGCATTGGTCGTAATGTATTCGTTAAAGCTGATTAAAATTTCCTTGGGTGCAATTCCTGTGCTTGAGTCTTTTGGTTTGGCATATACTGCATAAGGTGGGATACTATCTCTTGGTCCTCCAGAAGGGGGTACAATATTGGCACAGCCCCCTATTTGCATGAGTGCCATAGCAGTCAAACAAATGATTAGAGTAGCTGGAATTAATCTGAATCGAGTCATAGTATGCAAACTTAGTTAAATTTCCTCCTCTAAGGCATGTAATGCGACTGCTAGTTCATTGTTTTTTACAAAATTGCACCAATGACAATCTTCCTTACCGCAACCGGTATAAAAATCTTTTTGTTGGATTTTATCCCAAACCATTTTTATTTGCTGCTGAACGGTGGTAATGTCTGCTTCTGTCATCTCAATGGCAATCTTTTCAAAAGTTTTTTTCTTGTTGGGCTCCACAAAATCAAATTCTGCGCTATTGACCTGCCAATTTTTAGGATGATGTCTTAAGAGTATTTTATAGAACACGGCCTGTCTCCAGTAATCACCTCCATTTGGATTCTTTTCATTCGGTCCCTTTAACTGCTCTCTTGCATTGTCAATATTACCCGTCTTGTAGTCAATCACGACAACATCTTTGCCATTGAATTCGATTTTGTCTATCGCACCTTTTAATGGAATATCATTGACTACAATATTGGTGATCCTATATTCGGTTGTGACAATTTTATTCCATTGCTGCACATAAAAATCATAATAGTTGACTAAGACTGAACCGCCAAGATCTAAACGATCTTTAAATTCTTGTTGCGTAAATGCTTCGCGATGCCTTTTCATATAGAATTCAAAATCTTCTACAAGGGTTTGTTTATCAGGAAATACGTTTCCTGCTTTTTGCATTTTTTCAAATAGTTTATTCAGTGCATCGTGTATTGCAGAACCAAAAGTAGTAGCTTCTGATTTCCCAGAAGGCACACGAATTAAGCTGTTGTAATAAAAACGTAAAGGACAGTTTAAGTAATTATTCAATGCAGTGACATTCATGGAAAATTTATCCAATTTTGGTTGGATAAAATCGGCCTCTAATTGTGCAATGCTTGGCTTCAATGTGGTTTCAAGTCTGAGCAATTTATATTGCATTTTAACGGATGCGTCTAATTCTTGCGCTTGTATCATACCATCATTGCCTTGCACTAGTTCAATTAGAAATTGACTCGGCTCAAGTTCTTTACCATCCGCCTTGTACTTACTATATGAAATAGTTAAATGTTTTTTAGCTCTTGTAATAGCTACATAAAATAATCTTCTTAATTCTTCTTTATCATCTGCTCTTTCTAAAGTACTCAATACTGTATCTGGGAGCTTATAACCTGCAGCTGCAGTCGTTCTTTTTTTCTCCCAATAAACCGCATTGGTGCCTGCTAAAAATACATGGGTGAATTCAAGGCCCTTGCTACTATGTGTGGTTAACAAATTCACACCAGCATCTGAACCCAAGGTTATAGGCAATGGTAGGCGGATGTCTTCGCGTTTCATTAAACGAAAGATATCAACTAAAGTCTTCAAATCTAAACTAGGCTTGCGATGCGTTTCCTCTTTGATAAAGTCAAAAAACGAAGTCAACATATCTAATTCTGCTGCTTTATCATCACTATTTAAAACGGCTTGTATAATGCCTGTCTTTTGTAAAATCTGTTCGATCAAATTCACCAAAGTCACATTGGGAATTTGTCCAATTAAATCCTCTAATACTTTAACTGCTTTGGCCACTTGCTCTAATCCACCTGTTGAAAATAAATCTGTTTGTACCTCTTGTGTTTTATCTATTAAGACTTTTCTAAAACTATTTTCTTTATGATTAAATTTTAATTGATTAGCCTCCACCGTAAGCGTAGCAATGGTGATAGGGGATATTCCCCACCATTTGAAATGGAGTATTTCAAATAATAAATTAGCGCCCTCATTGGGTTGATCCCACTCACAGGCTAAATAGTCTAGTATTTTTAAAATTTGCTGAATCAGTATTTGATCAAAAAGGTTGGCAGTTCTTCTGCTGTAAATAGGAATATTTTTTTGCTGTAAAAAATGTGCTATTTCAGTACCGTATTTATGTTCTTTATACAATACTGCAATCTCTTTGGGCTCGGTTCCTGTATTTATTAATTGTGCAATTTTTTGGGTGATGTCCATCATCTCTTCTTGTGGATCATTGTACTGAAGGATGGATGGTGCAATATCAATGGACTGATTTTCGGGAAGGGATGCAATTAAATTTTTTGATAAGCCACCAATTTTATTAATCAACCTTTCCTGATTTTGATTGATCACTTGTGTAGAGGCATCTAAGATTGGTTGGGTAGATCGGTAGTTTTGTTCTAAAACAATATTAACAATATCATCTTTATATTGCGTTTGAAAGTGCAACATGTTTTCGACATTGGCGCCCTGGAATCTAAAAATACTTTGGTCATCATCACCCACTACAAATAAATTTGGTTGCTCCCAATAGTTGGTCAATAATTGCACAAGCTCGTTCTGGGTGCCACTTGTATCTTGAAATTCATCCACTAAAATATATAAGTACCTTTCTTGATATTGCGCTAATAGATTTTTATTTTCTTTAAAAGCAAGAATCACCCAATTGATCATATCATCAAAATCATAACGGCCATGTTTTTTCATGAGCCCTTGGTACTGATCAAATGCGGCCACTGCTGCTTTTAGTTTGCCCATTTTTTCTATCGCATCGTCTACAAGCCCCTGTTTAAGTGATCCTGCTTCAAACTGTTTGTATTTTTTTTGGTAGACAAACTCGTCTCTAAACGGAATATCCTGAATATATTGATCTATCTGTTTTGTTAAATATGCGACATCCCATCCCTCTTTTTTCATAGCACTAAATAACTTGCTTAAGTTGTTCATCTCATAATAGACATCCCCTTTAAATCGCTTTAAAGGATTGGTCTTATCAAATTGATCTATGAGTTCTTTGAGTAAAGCGATTTTTTCTAATTCAGAAATTGGGTCCAAACTTGGTTTCTCAAAAAGCGATAAATTGTCTTGAATGATATCATTGCAAAAAGAATGGAAGGTCGCAATGGTTACTTTATAAGCAGCAGTCCCAATAAAATCCATCAATCTTTTGCGCATCGCTATTGCACCAGCATCCGTATAGGTAAGACATAAAATATTTTCTGGTGCAGTATCTGTCTCTAATAAAATTTTTCCTATCCTGGCGCCAAGAATTTGAGTTTTACCTGTGCCTGGTCCAGCAATCACCATCACTGGTCCCTCAATGGTATCCACTGCCTTTCTTTGCGCCTCGTTCAATCTTTTGTATAGGTTTTCAAAAGCCAGCTGCTGGTCTGCTTTACTAATCATGGGTTAAAATTAATGGCTTTGTAGCGATTTCATACAACAAAATGCCAAAACCATTGTTAATCAAGTATGTCTAAA
>Ga0214921_10008323_pt1 | contig 13491 bp, 9 predicted proteins | sample LL1505_MetaG_FD_177992 | JGI IMG/M metagenome (GOLD analysis project Ga0214921, IMG submission 177992) | Freshwater microbial communities from Lake Lanier, Atlanta, Georgia, United States - LL-1505 | ecosystem: Environmental > Aquatic > Freshwater > Lake | place: USA: Georgia | collected 2015-05-28 | reverse complement strand
CAAGATGTTCACAAATGTGTCCTACAATTGAATTGTATATTAGAAATGATTCACCTCTGGTTATTAAATATAAAGTAGCAGATATGGGTACTGTACATTTAATTCTTTCTCCTATTAATAGTGACGATCATTGTAATAATGTTTCAGGATCTGATTCTGAACATGATTCAGAAGATGATTTGGTAGATGATGTTTAGTATATGATGTTTAGTAGATGATGTTTATTAGATGATGTTTAGTTTAGTTTAGTAAAAATAAATTAGATACAATAAATTATTTGACCGAATAGTTTATATTTTAAAAATATAATTATAGTTATTAATATATAATTATTATGAGTGAAAATAATAATTTTTGTTACAATAAATGTTATTATAATGTATATAATAGAATATTTGGATTAATTGCAGGATTATTTAATGTTTATGTTAAAAATATATTATTATATTACGATCCATTAGAAATAAAATTTGCATTTAATGTAAATAAACAAAAATTAAAAAAATATAATAGACTAAAAAAATATAATACTAATGATAACCCTAATAAATACCATTTCATTTATAAATTTCATAAAGTTGATCAAAAAAATGGTAAATTTTATAATTTTGGATATTATTATCATACTTCAAATGAAAATATTAATATTTTTAGAGAAGAAAAACAAATAGCTTATCCACCTGAAAATATACAATCAATTTCAATTACATTGCAAAATAATTCTCAAAAATTAATTATAAATGATTGTGTTAAACATAAATTTATAAATAATATATTATCCAATGCATCAATTGATTCAAATTTATCCATATTAATTTATTATTATTTGCAAAAATATTTAAATAATTATGATAAAATTAATAAAGTAGAATTAGAATTAAATAATAGAAAATTTTTAGTAAATCATAATGATAATCTTGAAAATATTTATAATAAATTAAATAAAAAATTAGATGATGATTCAGATGATGATTCGGATAATGAATTATATAATGAAACTGAGAATGAATTATATAATGAAACTGAGAATGAATTATATAATGAAACTGAGAATGAATTATATAATGAAACTGAGAATGAATTATATAATGAAACCGAGAATGAAATATATAATAAAATATATAATGAATTATATAATGAAACCGATAAGAAAGTCATAAAATTTACACCAAATTTTAAATAATAATTTAATGATTTAACAATTTAATGATTTTGATTAGCATTTTAATAATTGTTCAAATTATTAGTATAATTTTATTAATAAATTGAATTATTTTTTCTAAATAAGAAAATATATAAAAATAGTATTTATATTACATATATAAGATCAATAATGTCGATTGAAACTTATGGAACATCTGATAGTACATATATTGAAAAAATAAAATTTGCCGTATTTGGTAACCAAGAAGTCGTAAGATATTCAGTAATCGATGAAATACATGGTATTACAATTCCAGAAGCTTATGATAATGGTGAACCTAAATGTGGTGGTTTAATAGATAAACGCCTAGGTGTTACAGATAATAATTTATATTGTGATACATGTAGTTTAATGACAAATGATTGTCCAGGACATTTTGGACATACTGAATTAGCAGAAGAAGTTTATCATTTTGGATATTTAGACATTGTAAAAAATGTATTAAATTGTATTTGTTTACAATGCTCTAAATTACTAATCACAAAAAGCAAAGATGAAATAATGGAAACTCTTGGTACTTCTTATGGTAAAAATAGATTTGCCAAAATTAAAAAATTAACTTCTAATGTTAAATTTTGTCAACATCCAGATAATAATTGTGGAAAACCTGTTGGTAAAATTACTAAAGAAATTACTAAAGCCGGATCAATACAACTTATTGTTACATATATGAGAGATAATAAACAAGAAGAAGGTGGTGATGCACAAGCTCAAGTATCTTCTGGTAAGAAAAAAAAAGATATCGAAACTCTTACTCCATCTAGAGTATATAATATCTTTAAAAATATTGATGATAATGATTGTCGTTTAATGGGATTTGATCCACTTAAAAATAGACCAGAATATTTTATCATTAAACATTTTCCTATACCACCTGTAGCAATTAGACCTTCAGTGCGTCTAGAAATGTTAAGTTCTGGGCCTTCAGAAGATGGTTTAACATCAAAATTGGCAGATATAGTCAAAGATAATGGTAGGCTAAGAAAACAAAAAGATAAGACATTAGTAATTGGAGAAGAAGCAAAATATACTCAAGATTATTTGATGCTTTTACAATACGATATTGCCACTTATTATGACAATGAATCTACTTTGCCAAAATCTGAACAAAAAGGTTCTAAGGCTTCAAAATCTGTTTCTGAAAGATTAAAAGGAAAAACAGGACGTATTAGAGGCAACTTGATGGGAAAAAGAGTAAATTTTTCTGCACGTACTGTCATTACTTCAGATCCAAATCTTGGATTGGATGAATTGGGTGTACCAATTAAAATAGCAATGAATGTTACATTTCCAGAAGTAGTAACACCTTTTAATATAGATCTTTTATCAAAATTAGTAAGAAATGGTAGAGATGTTTATCCTGGTGCCAATTTTGTAATTCCATATCATTCAATGGAATCAGGAAAACAATCAAAAATAGATCTCAGATATAGAAAGAAATCTGTTAAATTACATAATGGTGATATTGTTGAAAGACATATTATTGATGGTGATCCTGTTTTATTCAATAGACAGCCTTCGCTTCATAAGATGTCCATGATGTGTCATAGAATTAGAGTAATAAAAGATGAATCATTAAATACATTCAGACTCAACGTGACGGTAACAACTCCGTATAACGCTGACTTCGACGGGGATAGCTCTTGTTCCCAACAGGTAGCTGCTTATTAGGTCGTCAAGAAAACCTAATGAGGCAAACAGTGTAATTTTGACCATAGATATAACTACCTAGTGCATAAATAGATACAAATAATAATTAAATTATTTATGTGCGACATTTTCAAATTGCGGGAAACTCCTAAAATTTCAATTACCAAGTTTAATTAGAAATAATTAGATGGATTCGGAGAAAAATCGGATGTACGGTAAAAATATTGAAAGTTGTTTTCATAACATTAGACAAATTAATAAAAAACATTATAACACATTATATTAGTATGAATCAAATATCAGATGAAGAAAACAAAATCTACGAAATTTATAAAATAACAAATATTGCAAACAATCTTGTATATATTGGTGTTGCAAAAAAATGGGTAAAGTTAGTAAAAAAGAAATATTATTTGTATGGCGCCAAAGGCAGATACAAAAGACATATTTCTAATGCTTTTTCAGAAAATGAAAAATGCGCTAATGATTGCCCAGAATTTTATAAAGCTATTCGTGAATTTGGTGCCGATAATTTTGAAGTAGAAGTTGTCAAAACTATAAATGACAATGTAAAAAAATATGAAGAGGAAGAAATAATAAAATATAAATCACATGATCCAGAATATGGATATAATATTTTACTCAGTGTAAAAAAACCATTAACAAAAGAGAGACTTGATAACTTCGAGAAAAAGAAAGAATCAGGTAACAAGAATCGATCAGTTAATGGTGAAATGAGAAAAAAAGAACATAATATTAATCTTCCCACAAATATTTATTACAGATCTACAAAAAATAATGACACTGGTGATATAATTCACGAAGGATATTTTGTCCAAATTAAAACTAATGGAAAATTAGTTAATAGGGCATTTTTATCTGATAAATTAACACTCGATGAAAAATTAGAAAAAGCCAAAAAATATTTGGCAGATATCAGTGTTGAACTAAATAATGTTAATAATGAAATTTTAGATGTTTAATATGAAAAAACAAATGGATGATCCGCAACCAAGTTATCAAATTCGTTATGCTAGAATTTGGTAAAAGGCTCAGAGACTAGATGGAAATGGGTTAGTAATGATAGATTAGCAATCTTGAACTAGCTTAAGGTATAGTCCGTCCTCATATGAAAGTATGAGGGTATTCATGGAGATGAATATGTTTATTCCGCAATCAGTACAAACGCAACTAGAACTTGCGAATATTGCGGATGTCAAGAGACAAATTATAACACCACGTTATTCACGTCCTATTATTAAATTTAAACAAGATACTGTCTTGGGGACTTATAAAATGACGGAAGGATTTAAAAAACTAGATTATCGCGATGCAATGAATTTATCAATGTATTGTAGCGTTGATCCATTTAAAGTAAAAAAAGAAGAAACAAATACTCATGATTTGTATTCATTAATTATTCCTGCTAATATTAATTTTACAGCAGGTGATGTCGTTGTTAATAATGGCAAAATAGTAAATTCAGAAAAAACTAAGACAAAAGGTGTTATGGGTGAATCTATTCTTAACCAGAAAATTGTTTATTATTCTTGGGATAGACATGGCCCGGATATTACTAAAAATTTCTTTGACGATGCACAACGTTTAGTCACAAATTGGCTTTTAATGAATGGCTTTAGTGTTGGTCTCGGTGATGCTACTACAGACCAGTATGTAATTGATGATATTAAATCATTTTGTGAAGTTAAACAAATGGAAGTTGATAAATTAATTACTGAAATGGAAAATAATCCTGATACATTAGATGCAGAAACATTTGAAACAAATGTTTTATCTACATTAAAAGCATCAGATGGTGAGATAACTAAACGTGTCTTTGAACATTTGAAAAAAAATCAAAAACAGAATAACTTTTATGTTATGATTGAATCGAAGGCCAAGGGTTCTCAAGGTAATATTGGACAAATTATTGGTGGTTTAGGTCAGAACGTTTTAGAATTCAAACGTATCAAGAAGAAGGTCAATAATCGTACTCTGCCACATTTCTTCCAAAATGACGATAGAGCTTTCGCCAGAGGATTTATTCCTAATTCCTATTATCACGGACTTACACCTAAAGAATTCTTCTTTCATCATATGACTGCACGTGAAGGTATGATTGATACATCTTTAAAAACTGCTGATTCAGGTTATATGCAACGTAAGCTGATCAAGGGAATGGAAGATGTAATGATGACATATGATAAAACTGTAAGATCAGGTAATAATGTATTAATGCAAGTAATATATGGTGAAAATGGTATTAATCAAACACATTATAAGTTAGTTGAATTGAAATTAGTAAATATGGGAAATAAAGAAATTGAGGAAATGTTCTGTTTCTCTAATAATCAACAAAAAAAAATGTGCGATGAATTTAAATTTGATCCAACTGATTTTAACAAATGGAATAAAAATTTAGCTACATATATGGAGAATCTTAGAGATGATCTCAGACGAATTCAAATGAAAGCACGAACTAATTATATTACAATGCAAAGTTCTTATCAACTTCCTGTTAATATGAATCGTATAGTAGAAGATGCAAAAAATTTAGCATTTAATGGTAAACAAGAACAACCAAGTCCTTTGTATATTATGCATGCTATCAATTATATTTTAAGACCTGATATTACCAAAATCAGTTTAATTGGCAAAATATATGACGAAGAATCTATTAAATATGGAGATCAAAATAGGGCTAAATTTCTATTTAGAATTGCTCTAATGGAATATTTAAATCCTAAACGTTGTATCTATGAATATGGATTATCAAAAATACAATTTGACCAAATGGTTGTCGAAATTATTCGATCATTTAGAAAGGCATGTGTCGAACCTGGTGAGATGGTCGGTGTATTAACTGCACAATCACTTGGCGAGACCTTAACTCAGATGTCGATTACAGGTAATACAAAAATAATGATTAAGCGTGAATCAAAAATAAATAGTAAATCATACATTAAAAAGATAACAATTGGTGATTTAATTGATAATATATATTTGGAAAATAAGGATTTTATTAATAATATTCCAAATCATCATGGTTCTACAGAATTTGATTTGATAAATCTAACAGATAATTACTATATATGTGGAGTCGAACAAGATGAAAAAATTAAATGGAATAAAATTTCTCATTTTAGTAGACATCCAACAAATGGAAACTTATTAAAAATAAAAACTCAAAGTGGAAGAACAATTACTTCAACAAAAAGTCATAATTTTTTAAAACGTACACAAAATGGTATCGTTGCTGTAACAAGTGAAAATTTAAATATTAAAGACAGAATTCCAGTTGCAAAAAATATCGCATATCAATCTAATAAGAAAGCCTTGATATTTAATGGATATAAATTAAATTTATCCAATAATATGGGATGGTTATTTGGAGCATATTTAGCCGAAGGACATGTAAATTATTATCAAATAGATATATCTAATGTATCTGAAGAATATTACAAAAATCTCTATAATATTGGTAAAGAATTAAATATCGATATCAAACAAAGAAAATATATAGGAGAATATGGCCCAAGTATAACAACGTCAATTAATAGTAGAGAAATATCTAAAATCTTAACAAATCATTGTGGAATTGGATCATTTAATAAACATGTTCCTGAATTTGCACATAATACTAATATTGATTTTGTAAAAGGCTTGCTCAGAGGATATTTTGATGGTGATGGTAATATTGCCGCCGATAGAAATATTATTAGGGCAGGTTCAAGAAGCGAAGATTTAATTGATGATATTATTATGCTTCTCAGATATTTTGGAATATATAGTTCTAAATATATAGAAAAAAAATCAAATAATTCAACTCCATTATATTGTTTGGGAATACCACATAAATATGCACGTAAATTTTTAGAAACTATTGGATCAGATTTTGAATCAAAAAAACAAGGACTCAATCAAATCATTGAATTTTCAGAATCAGAACATCAATATAATTCTGAAGTAATTGATAAAATTCCAGAACTTGGACATATCATTGCGAGAATAGGTACGATTCTAAAAATGCCGGGAAATTCAAGAACATATGGCGTTTGGCAAAGAAGAAATATGACAATTGGTAGAAGAACTCTAGATATCTATATTGAAAGATTTAAAAATAGAGCAATTGAAATAAATAAAATGAATGAGGTTCAAACAGATATTGCATATTTAGAAACTATTTCAAATGGTGATATTATATGGGATGAAATCACAGAAATAATTGAAATTGAGGATCCAAAAGAATATGTTTATGATTTTACTGTTCCGCAAAATGAAACATTTATGGTTTATGATGGTATATTAGTACATAATACATTAAACACATTTCATAGCACTGGGGTAGGTGTCAAAGGTATGCAAGGAATCCCTAGATTTAGGGAAATTTTATCATATTCAAAAAAGATTCAGACTCCTTATATGATTATCAAATTGAAACCTGAAGTAAGAGCTGAACAAAATATTGCTCATAAAATAGAGGCTTATTTAAAACATACTATTTTTAATAATTTAATTGAACGTATGGATATTATTTATGATCCAACTCCAGATAATACATTAATATCTGATAATATTAACAAAGAAAATATCTACTATATTAATGGCGGTTCAGCTGGTTTAGATAACTTACCATGGTTATATAAATTTGTAATTAGTCGAGAATCTATGTTAGAAAATGATATATCTTTATTAGATATTAAAACAAAATTTATCAAATATTGGGAAGATTATAAAAATAATTCTTCTGTTACAAAAAAGAAAGCTGTTATATCAAGAATAATTAATGGTTGTGTTATGTCAAATTTTGATAATTCCGAATCACCTGTTATTCATATTCGTTATGATATTAATAATCCAGATAATTATACTTTGATTGAAATTGGACAATATATGTTAAATAATATTTCTATTAAAGGTGTCGCTACTATCGAAAAAGTAGATAGAGTTGATAAACAAAAAGTAATTGAATATGATGAAGATATGTCTATAAAACCAAATGCAAATGAATGGGTTATTTATACAACAGGCATAGATTTAAATAAGATTAAAACAATTAAACATATCGATTTTGAATCCGTATATATTAATGATATCTATATGAGCTATTTAAATTTCGGTATTGAAGCAGCTCGTAATTTAATTCTGAGAGAAACCGATCTTTTATACAACGGTTCTGGTAATGATATTAATGTTACGCATCTTTCACTACTTGGAGATATTATGACTAATACTGGTAATATCACTAGTATTGATAGACACGGTATTAATCGTTTAGATACAGATCCCCTTAGCAGAGCTTCATTCGAGAAGACTGTTGAACAATTATTGATGGCATCTGCATTTAATGAAGTTGATCATATGAGAAGTGTATCATCACGTATTATGGCTGGTAGATGTATCAAAGGCGGTACTGGTTTATGTGAAATTATGGTTGATAATGATATTATTGAAAATTCTGAATATGGAACTCAAGCATCATATATTACAATAAATACAGCTACATTAGAAACTAATCCACAATTTGATGAAATTGCAAAAATTCAACAGGATGATGATCAAAATCACGATATGTTTTATCCTGCTTAATTAATAAAATTTAGTTTATAAAATATCAATTAAAAAATTGATATTTTATTTAGTTAGTATTTATCTCATATATATATTATTAAATATATATTAATGAAAATCTCTGAATATACTTTTCAATCTGAATTTATTAACTTGCTTTTGAATATTCTTAATACACAAGGCCTTAGAACTATTTATAATCTAAATCAAAATGCAAAATATAATATTGATTATATAGTTGATGTTATTATTGCAATCTCACAAAAATCATACAATAGATATAGGGTTCCTGATATTCTAGCCAATTATCTTAAAGAATCTCCTTATTCCAAATTATCAAGAACATATATTAAAAATTTAGTTAAATTACAATTAACAACTAATCCAGATAATACATTTTTTAATACTTATGTAGTGATTGGTCATGATATCCCAATAACTATCAAAGAATTAGTTGTAATATGTTAAAATAATCTGATTGTGATTTTGATTTATATTTGATTTATAATTGATTTTGATTTATAATTGATTTTGATTTATAATTGAATAAGATAAAAAAATTGAAAATTATATTCTCTGATTCGTTTTGATATAAATATATATCATATAAATTAAATCATAATAGAAATGTCAAAAGGTGTAATCAAATTTAATCAACTAGATGTTAATAAAGTCATTTTTACCAAGTTAGAAGATAACCCACGTGTAAAAGCTCAAAAGATAGGATATGTAAGATATAAAACTGATGATGAGTCAGATGAAATTCAACTAAAAGTTCAAACCCCAGAAATTGATGCAGAAGCATATGGTATTCCACGAGAAGGACCATATTATCCAGATCCAAAGAGTCGTTCACATTATAAATTTCCATTTTGTCACGAGCGTAAACAATATGATGTAGATTATAATTCAATTGAACAATTTTACAATAAACTAATTGAAATTGATGAATTCTGTAATACTGATGAATTCCGTAAGCAAATTTTTGGAGAGAAAAATGCTAGCCAATATTCATATCAACCTCTAGTTCGTATTCCGGAAGCTGAAGATGATGAAGACGAGCCTAAGGTTGATAAAAATGGTCAACCATACTATCGTCCTCCTTATACTAAGATTAAATTGGATCTTGAATATTCAGAGAATCCTGAGAATGCAACAAATAAGCCAACCTTTGCTATGTTTGAACGCAAAGATGGTAAACGTATTAAGATCGATCTTAATAGTTTCGATGATATGCTAAATTATATGAAGTACCGTTCTAAGCTTCGATTTATTATCAGCTTTAGTAAGATTTATGCCATGAAAACAAAATCTGGTACTGAAAAGAAGAAATATGGTATCACACTCAAAGCTTCACATGTAGAAGTTCAACGTCCAGCTGGATCATCTAAAGTATCATATGATGAAGATGCATTTATGGATTCAGATTCAGATACTGATGAAGCAATTGGTAAGGTTGCTATTGTAAGTCGTCAAATGGGTAATCTCGATGTAGATGACGATGAAGATACCAATGATATTGAATCAGATGTTCAAATTGCAATCTCAAAAGCATCATCTAAACAAGAACATATTGATATTGATGATGATGACGAGGAAGAGGTTGTTGAAGAGGAGATCAAACCCAAAGCAAAGGCAAAAGCTCCAGCCAAATCAAAAGCCAAAGTAACAGGTCGTTAAAAATATTTTATAAAAATAAAAAATAATTTTGTTTAAAGAATTTGTTTAGAATTAATTTAGTTATAATCAAAATATTATAAAGTTTTAATTGGTTTAATATAATTTAAAATAATACAACATATATACATATATGTTATATTATGAGTAAATACCCATATTTATCACACGAAGTTAGAGTTAATAAAATAAATTTATCATGTATTAATTACAATGATAATAAGCAATTTTGTTATATTAATTATGACAATGATAATGATTCACTTTATTTACAAACACCCTTGTTTAAATTTATTGAACCAATTGAAAAAACTAATTCAAATGGTAAAACATATAATGAAATTTATCTATTTTTAACTCCACAAGACCCAACTACTTATTCATTTATTGAATTAATTAATAATATTGAATTAAAAAGTGCTAAACATATTTTTTCTCTCATTAATAAAAATATATCTATCAGTCAAGTTATAAAATCTTCTGTTTTAGATGATGATGAAAATAATCAAGTTATTAAATATCTTAAGGTTAAATTACTTGATCAAACAAAAATTGAATATAATAAAAAACAAATAACTATAACTGATTTAAATAAATTAGTTAATAAAGTTAATTTAAAATTTATTTTTGAACTTAATATGTTATGGTTTAATTCAAATAAACTTGGATTATATCTTAAACCATTGAAAATTAAAGCAATTGATATTTTACCTGAATTAGAATTTCAATTTAGAGATGATAATCTAATTGATTCGCCACATGATAATAATCAAACTGAACATGATAATATTAAAAATATTTTAAATAGTCAAAGTTTAATGTCATTAAATGAAAGTATATTTAGTAATCCTGAAGAAAATATAAAAATTAAAACATCAAATACAAAAAATACAAAACAAAATATTCAACAAAATATTCAACAAAATATTCAACAAAATATTCAACAAAATATTCAACAAAATCAATCACTATTTAGTGATCAATATAATAATCAAATAAATACCGAATCAATACCTTTAGGTGCATTTATACAATCATCAGGTTGTGATAATCAAAATAACAATTTACAGCAAAAATTAAAAGATGAACTATTTGTAATGGATTATATTCAAGGTAAAAATAATTCAAGGGACTCTACAAAAACTTCTACAAAAACTTCTACAAAAACTTCTACAAAAACTTCTACAAAAACTCCTATTAAAACTCCTATTAAAACTACAACTAATAATAAAATAGCATCAGTTTCAGATTCAGTATCAGATTCAGTTTCAGATTCAGATTCAGATTCAGTGTCAGATTCAGTTTCTGTTTCAGAAACTATAAAACAAACTTATGAGAAAAATATAAGTGAGGAAAATATAAGTGAGGAAAATATAAGTGAAAATAATTCATCTAGTATAAGAATCGAACACTTTAGTAGAAAATCAAAAAATAAAAAAATAGAACAAAATAATGAAACACATCCTATCCAAATTTTGACACAAGAAATACCAAAAAATAAACGTGGTAGACCAAGAAAAAATCAATTAAATGATTCAGAAAAATCAAATACAAATATAATAATAAAACAAAATCTTAAACAAAATCTTAAACAAAATCTTAAACAAAAAAGTATAGATCAATTAAAAAAATTATTAAGTGATGAATCATCAATAATTAATAATATAAATGATAATGAACATAATGATAATTATTCAGATACCGAATCATTAGATATAGATTTAAATGAGATGTATGAAAAAAACATATTATAATATTAATCATTTAACAACAAAAAATATAATCTTTTTATTTTAAATTAATGCGATGGATGAATATATATTAATTTAAAATATAAATAAATATTGTTTTTTATTATTATAAGACATATTAATAAAAAATGAGTAAACAAAATAATTTATCAGAAACGTCATACATACATAATAATAGAACATTTTTCATCCATATTAATAAAAATGATATTAATGATTTAGAAGATATATCTATGATTAAAAATTTATTAGAAGATCATATAACAGACAATGTTAATATTAGTGATTTTAAATTTGTTAATAAATCTGACCTAATTAATAAATCACATAAATATATTGGCAGATATTTAAAATCAAATAAACAATCTATATGTGCTGATTGTCAAGAGGTAATAACATCTGGAACTGTTTTTAAACAATTAAATTGTAAACATAGATTTCATGTTAGTTGTATTGATAATAAATTAAAAAAAGACATATATAAAAAATGTGTCTACTGTAATACTGAAAATATATCTAATTTTTTTTGAACAAATAAAATAATAATACAAATAATAATATATATATCATGTATTCACATATTGATATAATATTTTTTTTAATAAATATACGGTTTATAATAAACCTGTTATTGCATTTTTTAGATTTGTTAGATTTGCTAGATTTTTTGTATTTTTTATATTTATATAAATAAGGTGTCATGTCTATTGATAACTTTTTTATATCTGTCTTTAATGATGATTTTGTTGATGTTTTTGTTGATGATTGTATTTTTGATGATGATTTAGCCGATGATTTAGCTGATGATTTAGCAGATGATTGTATTTTTGATGATGATTTAGCCAATGATGGTATTTTTTTTGTTAAAATATTAACATATTCTGACATTTTTGTAGAATCATATCTTTCAATTGTTGGATTTTGATTTATATTTATTGAATCATTATGTTCTGAATTATTTAAATTAGTATTAAAATTAGCATTTGAATCAGTATTAAAATTAGCATTTGAATAAAATTCATAATTTGTATTTTCAAATGGTTCAACATTATTAAAATTATTTCTTGAATTATCTTGTTGATTAAAATATTCTTGTTCATTTAAATCTTCTTGTTCATTTAAATCTTCTTGTTGATTAAAATCTTCAGATAAGTTATTATTTTCATCAAAATTGTAATATGAATTATTAATCATTATAGGTAAATTTATATAATAAGATCATATATTATTTTAATTTTTATAACAAAATTAAAATAATACATTATTCATCTATTTTATATAAAAATATTAAACTAATACTAATAAAAAATAATATAAAACTAATATTATTAAAAAATAATCGGAATCAAATATATAATTAAAAATAATATTCACCTAGATTATATTTTTTATAATTCTTGATAAAGACATATATATAGATAGTAAAATCTGAATTAAATAAAGAAGCTTAATTATATGCAAAGAAAATAAGATTATGCATCATAAAGTGAATATAAATATAATAAACAAAAAATAGACAAAACTATTGAAATTAAAAGAAAACAAAATTTTGTTTTCTTTTAATTTTAGGAATCTGCTCCTGTGCTGTGCTGTGCTGTGCTGTGCTGTGCTGTGCTGTGCTGTGCTGTGCTGTGCTGT
>Ga0214921_10008322_pt1 | contig 13492 bp, 18 predicted proteins | sample LL1505_MetaG_FD_177992 | JGI IMG/M metagenome (GOLD analysis project Ga0214921, IMG submission 177992) | Freshwater microbial communities from Lake Lanier, Atlanta, Georgia, United States - LL-1505 | ecosystem: Environmental > Aquatic > Freshwater > Lake | place: USA: Georgia | collected... | reverse complement strand
TGCCGGCGATCTTTTTGCTGCTCAGAACAAGGCATTATTGGGATTGTGAGTTTGCATAATTGACAGTGATCGTAAAATCTGCTAATATGTCAACACAATGTTACTACCTCAACACAAAAAAGGAGAAAAGATATGGGGGCAGCCACAATTGATGTGCACGCACGTATTCCCGTTGAACTAGCAGAGAGCTTAGTTTTTGTATCGAAGGTTACCCAGAGGACAAAGAGCAATCTTATATATAGGGCTATTGAAAGCTACCTCAGAGAGATGATAGAGGATTATGAAGATGTGCAAGATGTGCTCGAGAGAGAAAGGGATCCAAATCGAAAACTACATTCTTGGGAGGATATAAAAAAGAGAGTTGTAGAGATTAGGAATGTATAAAATCATAGCAGATGAGATCGTTGAAAAGAGCCTGGCCAAAATACACCCAAATATCACAGCACAAATTGAAGATAAAATAGAAAATTATTTAACTAAGTCTCCGCGCGAGCTCGGTAAGCTTTTAACCCCATGGCGCAATGGGATTTATAGCCACAGACATGGAGATTATCGGATTCTTTATAGGATTTTGGAGTCAGAGAAAACTATAGTGATATCGAAAATAGGCCATCGCAAAGAAGTGTATGATTGACTTTTGGTCTATTGAACTACTACTCTAACAATCTCTCAGCTAACTTAGCATCACTCGGCAATTCAGCTTTGTACTTTGTTGCATACTCTTCTGCGAGCTCTTTGGCAGCCTTAACCAAGCTCGCGCGGACTTCATTGACAGCATTATTTCCAAGCTGCTCTAAGCTACTGGCGGCATCGCGCTCCCTGCGTTTTACAGTATTCTCAAGCTCTATCTTGTATTCTTCAATAGCCTCGGACGCTTCCTTTTTTGCTTTGCTTAAAAGATTATTGCGCTGGCTTCTGATCTTAGCAAGCTCACTCTCTAGATCCCTTAGGCCATTCTCAGCCTGCGATCTTGCCGCCTCTGCTGCCTCAAGATCCTTCCGGATCCGAATTATCTCACCATCGAGCATTCCAAGTATAGCTTTTTTGATTGGTTTGTAGGTGAGTAATATGAAGAGGATAAAACATATAGCTAGCCAAAATTTTTCATCAATGACCATTATCGCTCCCTTATTTTGTGGGTGACGCCTGTAGCCTTGTTTATGATCAGTAAGGCTAACTCGGATGCAGCTGATGGTATTTTCTCCATAGCTTCCATTTTTTCTTTTGTAACCTTAGCTGTAAGCTTTGAATATTCTTTGGAAAAATTCTCAGAAACGGCAGCTAGGCGTTCATGCTTAGTATCGCTGAAGTCTTTGAGGACCTTATCGTGTATTTTAGCCACATCATCCTTAGTTTGCCTCGCCTCTTGGGCGCATTGCTCTTTTAGCAAAGATATTCTTTGCTGCAAGTTGCTAGCGACCTTGCTATCTGCCTCTATTTTGCTTGCTCTATTAGATATAATATTCTCTAAACTAGGCACAGCCCTATGTTTTAAATATAGATACAATAGCGAGAAAGCAATCAAAAGCCAGAAGATCTGGGATGGAAAGTGCGATGGATCCAGCTGAGGCATAAACGCTTCGTTGTTTTGTTTTTTAGAAAAAATTTCACTATTACGAGAATATTATTAGCATAGCGATAACAAAGGAAAATAGCCCCATCGCTTCAGCAAGGCCAGCACCGATAAATGCCATGCGCTGTAATTGATCGCCAGCAGAAGGGTTGCGAGCTATAGAATTCAGCAATGCGCTAAAAATATTGCCTACGCCAAGAGCAGCCCCAAGCATACCGAATGCCATAAGTCCAACTCCTATGAATTTGAGTGAAAGTAGTTCCATGTTTTTCTCCTAAATAATTTAATGATTGATATGTTTTCCTCGGGCAAGCGCTATACTTGACCCGAGGATCTCAGAAGTTTCGTGAGACCCTCGGGTCAAGCCCGAGGGAAACAGAGCTCTATTAATCTAGTGTAAATTTACTGCGTCATTCAAGTATACGCAAGATAAAATAGTAAAAATATAAGCCTGCAGTATTGCCACGAATATTTCAAATCCTATTAGTATTACCATCAGTGGTATCGGCAGTGGCTTTAGGACCACCATCAATGTGATCACAAACCCCGCCATAACCTTGAGCATAACGTGCCCTGCAATCATATTGGCGGCTAAACGCAGAGATAGACTAATCGGACGAGCAAGGAATGTAAAGAGTTCTATGACAATTAACAAAGGCGCCAGCCAGGCTGGAGTTCCATCTGGCTTGAATAATGAGAGAAAATGCAATCCATGTTTTGCAAACCCTACGATTGTAACTAAAAGAAAGATGATGATCGCTAAAGTGAAAGTTACTATTATATGACTTGTCGCAGTGAAGCTATAGGGTAGCATGCCGAGTAAGTTACAGGTCATTATAAACATAAAGGTGGTAAAAATGATCGGTATGAATGGCTTACCGCCTTCGCCTACGTTCTGCTTCATCATATCCGTTATCATGCGGTAAAGCATCTCAGCCGATACTTGTAGCCTTGATGGCACTATGCTGGCCTTTCTAAGACTTAAGGCAAAAAATGCACTGATTAAGGCTATAGCGACGAACATCAGCAAGCCAGAGTTCGTGAAGCTGAAGTCTAAGCCAGCTATATCCAGCGGAAGGATAGTTTTTAGCTCGAATTGACTTAAGGGGTTATGGTGTTGCGTCATTTTTTCATTTTTTCATTATAGCTTTAAAACCCGCAGCAGAGCCAAGCAAAATACATATGATAAGACATAATGGGCTACTATGGAGCCACTTGTCAAGATAAACTCCTATAATAGTGCCTACTAATACACAAGAAACCAAATCGGTTGCAGCTTTCATATCAAATTCCTCCTAAAGCGAATCAATCATACCTATATTATGAGCCATCATCTATAGATTCTTGACTTGTATTAGTAAGTTATGCTATAATTTCGCTCTTTTAACTAAGAATACACCCTAAGATGACAGAGGTTTATCTACACCTAACATGCTAGCTTGGCGTACAAAATTTTAGTTTGTACGCCGCGTGTAATGTCGCTTTGTGCTCGCAATGACACTGAAGTACCATTTTCGCTGCGCTAATCCATATTCATATTCAAGGCACGCAAAATGTTACACATCAATAATCTCTCCAAGGCCTTCTATGGCCGCTTTGTTCTAAAAAACGTCAGTTATAATTTCCCTACATCTGGTATCGTAGCTCTTATAGGAGCTAATGGCGCTGGTAAAACTACGCTACTCAATATTTTATGTTCTTTGGATGAGTCTGACGAAGGCTCTATATCAAAACCTAAAGCAACTACAATTGGCTATCTTCCGCAGGACCCTTCGCCAAATCCACTAGATACAGTCTTGTCAGAAGCTATGTCTGGTAATACACTTTATGGCATTCAACTCGAAATGAATAAGATATCGGAGGATATGGCCGTTGATTTTACGGACGAGAAATACGAAAGATTCGAGCATTTAGAGAATATCTATCGCAGCAAGGGCGGCTATTCATTTGAATCAGATAGCGGCAAGTTGTTGATAGGGCTAGGTTTCACAGAAGAGCAACTGGCTCAGGATCCCAGGACCTTGTCAGGTGGTTGGAGAATGAGGCTGGAGCTAGCTAAACTATTAAACAGCAATCCAGATTTCATGATTCTCGATGAGCCAACAAACCATCTGGATTTACCGACAATCACGTGGCTTGAAGGATATTTGAAGAAGTTCAAAGGCACGGTGCTCTTTGTGTCGCATGATGAGAGTCTGCTCAATAGGCTGCCTGATAGGATGCTGCACTTAAAAAACGGTGAGCTTAATGAGTATTTTGGTAATTATGATGACTTCTTGGAGCAATATGATCTCAAAGAAGCTGGGAAAATGGCGGAACTTAAAACTCTATCGAATAAAATTCAAACAATGCAACGTTTTGTAGATCGCTTTAAGGCCAAGGCTTCAAAGGCGACTCAAGCTCGAAGTCGGATGAAAATGATCTCTAGACTAGAGAGTGATGCATCAAATATTACGGTTGATAATGCCGATTCTGAGATAAATGTGCGAATACCTTTAACGCAAAAGAGTGGTAAGGATGTTTTGCATCTTGAAAACTGCGCAGTTGGCTACGACAAGCCGCTTATGAAGAAGATTTCATTATTTGCGAGTAGAGGGCAGAAGATAGCAATTATTGGGGCTAATGGTCTTGGCAAATCAACCTTAATTAAAAGCATTATAGGGCAGATATCTTTTTTAGCTGGCGAGATTAAGCTTGGTCATAACGTACGAATAGCTTATTATGCGCAAGATCAGCTCGAGCATTTAGATCCACAAAAATCTGCTATAGAGAATATTAAGAACGCGAATCCAACAATGTCAGAAGGGGCAGTGCGGGGTTTGCTTGGATCATTTTTATTCAAGGGCGACGATGTCTATAAGCGAGTTGGCATATTATCTGGCGGTGAAAAGTCACGCTTGAGTCTTGCTTCTTTATTAGTGCAGGATGCGAACTTTTTATTACTTGACGAACCAACGAACCATCTGGATATTTTAAGCATCGAGATCCTGAGTCAGGCTCTGGCAAGTTATACTGGAACTGTGATGTTTGTGAGTCATAACAGGTCATTCATCAACAATGTTGCGACTCATATTCTTGAAGTTTCAGCAGGTGGTGGTGTGAAGCTTACAGAAGGCACACTTGAAGATGCTTAACCCTCGTTTCCCTCGGGTCTGCGCCCGAGGGAAGTAAGTAAGGATTTATATGACGCAACATCGTTACCCCAATCTATATGATATACTGAATATTCCAGAGGATATCATTTTAGATAAAAGCCATAATATCAACCACTGGCTTTGTCTGGTGGATCAATCCTCTTGCGATGAAGAGAAGCTCAAGAGTATGAATCAGGTAGTTGCCTTGATCAATAAATTCCACAGCTATTTTCACTTCGAGCAATCATTTGCATATACTATCTGCGCCTATATCTATCATTTAAAGTCCGAGGTGGCTTTGAGATTGGAGTATCTCGAGAAAGCTATTTTCCAAGATCACATAAATCGACATGCGATAGATTTCGATGATCTAATCAAAGACGAGCATTCGATTGATTCTCATATGCAGCTACTTCTTGCGTATGATAAAAACCACTATTACGAAAAAGAATTCTTGCGCTTTGCTATAGGTGAATTTGCAGCCATAGCAGAAGTGGAATTGATGGATGAAGCAATTGGCCATGCATTATCTGGAAAAATATCAGAGGCCAAAAGCATCATGAATGGACTAGATTATAGATCTCATAGACTTGGAGTCTGCAGTTCTATTGTAGCGATTTTTGAACGTGATTTGGATAGTGGTCTTGAGGTCATTTTAAAAACTCTAAAGGCTATGGAAAATGCGCATCAGAATTACCACAAACTCGCCTCTCTTATTTATCTAAAAAGAGCTGATATTTTTGGAAAGCTCGGTCAGGTGGATTTGGCTAAGAACGATAGGGTTAAGGCGAATGATTTATTTCCATCCTTAATGCCATGATAATCCTATATTATTCTGCAAAACCTATAGTGCCTTTTCTAAAATCGAAAAGCAAATATCATTTTTGCAGAATCGCCAATAGTGCAGTGATATCTTTAGGAAACTCTGACGCAAAACTCATGACTTCATGAGTAGCTGGGTGCGTGAATTCTATGTAGCAGGAGTGGAGAGCTTGACGCTTGAAGTCAGCTAAATCTTCAGCTTCGTCATAATAATATTGACGGAGCTTGCGCTCATGACTCCCATAAACCTGATCCCCAAAAATAGAATGTCCTAAGTGGTTCATATGAACACGTATCTGATGAGTCCTGCCTGTATCCAAGCGGCATTCAACAAGGCTAGTATGAGCGTGAATCTCTAGGGTTCTATAATGAGTTGTGGCTATCTTACCGCCGGATCGCACTACTTGTATCATCGTGCGATCTCTTCGGCTACGATCAAGGTGCGTAGTTATAGTACCAAGCGGAGGCGTTATAGATCCCCAGATAATAGCATTATATACCCTTTTTAAATCGCGATTGGCTATTTGCTCTGCTAGCGAAACGTGAGCAAGATCGTTTTTTGCAACAACCATGAGACCAGATGTATCGCGATCAAGGCGATGGACTATACCAGGACGACTTACGCCGCCTATGCCAGATAGGCTATCCCCACAATGGCTCAAAAGTGCGTTTGCTAATGTATCACTATGCTGACCTGCGCCTGGATGCACTGTGAGTCCAGCTTGCTTATCTATCACCAGGAGATGATCATCTTCGTAGACTATATTGAGTTCTATATCGCATGGACGCATTGTGGTATCAATGGACCGAGGCACAAGCATCGTAATTTCATCGTCGGAAGCTACTAGAAGATCAGCATCCTTGACTATATTTCCATTAACTTGGACATCGCCAGACTTAATGAGTTGTTGGACGCGGCTACGCGAGAATTCGCATAAGCTACTTGCGGCTTTATCGAGCCTAATCCCTGCTAGATTTTCTGGAACTTTGAGGCTATAGTGCTGCATAAAAATGATATTGATTATAGCTATGATGTATATTATAGTGATAACTAGTAACATATAGATATGAGGCATGATATGCAAGTTTTTACAGCAAAGGAAGCTCAAAATCATTTTGGTGATTTAATGATGAAGGCCATAAAAGAACCAGTTGCAATTAGCAAATATGGCAAGGAAGCTTTGGTTGTTATGTCGCAAGAAGAGTATATGAAGTTCAGTCATCTTGAAGATAAGTATTGGGCTGCTATGGCTGATGAGGCTTATGAAGAGGGTACGATAGGGGTAGAGAAGACCAAGGAGCTTATGAATTCCATATTGAGGAGTTAGTATGCAAGTTGATTTGTCCAAAAAGGCCAACAAGTTTCTTTGTTCGCTCGCTACAAAACAAGCAAAACAAATCGTGCATAAGATGCAGGAGCTGGAGAATTTTGGAACTACTCATGACAGCACCAAATTGCATAGCCTGCAAGGCAATTATTATAGAGCTACAGCGGGAGAGTTTAGACTCATTTATAGGATAGATCAAGTTATCACTATTGTGCTTATAGGCAAGAGAAATGATAGTGAGATTTATCTCGATTTTGACAGAATGCCAAAGTAGGTTTATATGAAATTCAAAACAGAAGACCTAGAAGCACTGCAATGGTATGCCGCTATGGGGTTAGAGGTCGGTATATCGTCCTTGCAAGAAGCTAGTAGTGATGCTCTATGTCATACGAGCGATTCCGCTTGTCATCCGAGCGAAAGCGGGGATGACCATGTAACACTAGCTTCCCTTCGTTCTGCAGTAATGAATTTTGATGGTTGCGCGCTCAAAGCAACTGCAACTAATACAGTCTTTGGGGATGGCATAGAGACTGCAAAGATTATGCTTATAGGAGAGGCTCCAGGCGCTACGGAAGACGCGCAAGGTATTCCATTTTGTGGCGAGAGTGGCAAGTTGCTTGATAATATGATTTTAAGCATAGGCTTATCGCGGACAAAGAATGTTTATATCACCAATACCATCTTCTGGCGTCCTCCTGGCAACCGCGCTCCAACTGATCAGGAAATAGAAGCTTGTAGACCATTCGTTGAGAAGCATATAGCTCTGATAAAGCCAGAGCTGCTGATACTCGTTGGCTCTACAGCTGTGACAAGCCTAATCGGCAAGCATTTGCAGATTAGCAAAATTAGGCAGGAATATTATCAATATACGAATAAATACTTAGATAAAGCTATAAAGACTACAGCAGTGTTTCATCCAGCCTACCTCATGCGACAACCCAGCCAAAAGAAAGCCATGTGGTATGATTTACTCAGAATTAAAGATTTTATAGAGAAAAATATACCAAAAGCTCTTTTTTGATTGTGTTGCAAGGTTTTTTACTGCAATCTTAGAGTAAGATGATAATCTAGGAGGTCTTTATGTCGCAATCAACAGAATTTGCCGAGCTTAAAATCGGCGACAAAGTCGTAAAACTGCCCATATATAAGGCCACAATAGGTCAGGATGTTATAGACGTTACCAAGCTATACAATGACACGGGCTACTTTACCTTTGATCCAGGCTTCATGTCTACTGCTTCTTGCGAATCTACTATAACCTATATTGATGGCGATGTGGGGATTTTGCGTCATAGGGGATATAATATCAAAGAGCTCGCTGAAAAATGTAGCTTCCTTGATGTCGCATATTTACTACTCAATGGAGATTTGCCAAACAAAGCGGAGCAACAAAACTTCGTTAATTTGGTGACTCATCACTCTATGGTCAGTGAGCAGATACGCAATCTCTTTGGCGCATTCCATAACTCCGCTCATCCTATGGCTGTTTTGCTTGCTGCAACTGGGTCTTTGTCGGCTTGTTACCATGACTTTATGGACATCAATAGCCCAGATAAAAGAGATTTGGCAGCAATCCGCATGATTGCAAAAATGCCTACTATAGCTGCTATGGCTTATAAGTATTCTATAGGTCAACCATTTGTATATCCAAAAAATTCTCTTAGCTTTTCTGAAAACTTCCTTCACATGATGTTCTCAACGCCTTGCGAGGAATATAAAGTCAGTAAAGTTGTCAGCAAAGCTCTTGATAAAATATTCATCCTTCATGCCGATCATGAGCAAAATGCATCAACATCAACAGTGCGGTTGGCTGGTTCATCGGACGCCGATCCATTTGCATGCATCTGTGCTGGTATAGCATCTCTCTGGGGGCCTGCTCATGGCGGGGCTAATGAAGCCGTGATAAATATGCTGCATAAAATTGGATCAGTAGACAAGATCCCAGAATTTATTGCAAAAGTAAAGAATAAGGAAGAGGGCGTAAGGCTTATGGGCTTTGGCCATAGAGTCTACAAGAATTATGACCCACGTGCGGCCGTGCTACGCGAGACTTGTAAGGAGGTTATGGCAGAGCTTGGACAGTCCCAAAACCCGCTGCTTGCTATTGCCATTGAGCTAGAGCGTATCGCTCTTAGTGATCAGTACTTTATCGAAAGAAAGCTCTATCCTAATGTAGATTTTTACTCGGGCATCATATACCAGGCCATGGGCATACCACCCAAGATGTTTACCGTATTGTTCGCCCTTGCGCGCACCGTTGGTTGGATGGCTCAATGGAAAGAGATGACAGAAGATCCAGACGGTAAGATTTCGAGGCCAAGACAGTTGTATACTGGACATGTGGAGAGATCGGTGTAACAGTCCTTGCAATTAAGTTTAGACTGGTTTAAACTAGTCTAAACTAATTAGAGAGGATTATATGCATTATCAAGAAGTCAGCGCATTCGATGCGAAAACTCATTTTTCTCAACTACTAGCAGAAGTTAGACAAGGTGAGCAATTTATTATCACTTGGCATAATCAGCCAGTGGCAACTTTGACTCCTATTGCAAATGCTCGTTCCAACAAATCGCAGATAGAGGCCATTCGAAAGCTTAAAGAACTGAGCAAGGGGCAGAGCTTAGGCGGCATCACAATTAAAGAATTAATTGAGAGTGGTAGGAAGTGGTAGGCAAATTTGTGCTAGACTGTTCTATGTCTATTTCTTGGTGTTTTGAAGAAGAACAAAATGAATATACTGAAGATGTCATTGATTCGCTTAATAATGACTGCGCTGCTATCGTTCCTGTAATATGGAAACTAGAAATAGTAAATGCCTTAAGAATGGCTTACAAAAGAAAGCGTGTAGCCGAAGACAGGCAGGCTGATCTTTTAAAATTTCTGTGCGAACTTCCAATTCATACAAAATCTTCTGCAACAGATTGCATTGATCTACTGAACTTATGTAAAAAATACAATCTCACCTCATACGACGCGTCATATCTTGATCTGGCAATCAAATTCAACGCGCCGATAGCAACGCTCGATAGCGCCTTACAAAAAGCAGCTATCGATGCTGGAGTTGGAGCCTATTTATTATAATTGTATTCCTCGCTCCGCTTGTATAATATAAGATTATTAATAATGCAACAGGAGGCTCTTATGACCAATATAGTACCAATCACAGTAGCTTACGGCGATGGCATAGGGCCAGAAATTATGGAAGCCGTAGTGCGCATCCTCAAAGAAGCTAAGGCGCAAATTAGAATTGAGACGATAGAAGTCGGCGAAAAGCTCTATAAAAAACATTACACCTCTGGTATAGCCCCTGACACTTGGGAGTCGCTTGAGCGTACTAAGATCCTTCTAAAAGCCCCAATTACAACACCTCAAGGCGGGGGTTATAAAAGTCTCAATGTGACACTGCGTAAAGCTCTTGGATTATATGCCAATGTCCGCCCTACTGTTGCATATGCTCCATTTGTTGAAACTCAGTATCCAGATATGGACTTGGTGATTGTGCGCGAGAATGAGGAGGACCTATATGCTGGAATTGAATATCGCCAGACTCATAATATGTATTCCTCGCTCAAACTAATCAGTCGCGTGGGTTCAGAAAAGATTGCGCGCTATGCTTTTGACTATGCGGTCAAAAACAACCGCAAGAAGGTAACATGTTTATCAAAAGATAACATCATGAAATTCTCGGATGGGATTTTTCATAAGGTTTTTGATGAAGTAGCAAAAGATTATCCTCATATAGAGAGCAACCATTTTATCATTGATATAGGTACCGCGCGGCTTGCAAATAGTCCTGAAATATTCGACGTCATATGCACATCGAACCTTTATGGCGATATTATCTCAGATGTTGCATCAGAAATCTCTGGATCTGTTGGTATGGCGGGTAGTGCTAATATTGGCGAACATTACGCGATGTTTGAGGCCGTACATGGTTCAGCGCCAGATATAGCGGGGCAGAATATAGCCAATCCTTCGGGGTTGCTTAGCGCTGCAGTTATGATGCTTGTGCATATTGGTCAAGGCTCCATCGCAGCTAAAATCGAGAATGCCTGGAAAAGAACTATTGAAGATGGGGTCCATACTGTTGATATCTTTCAAGAAGGAGTATCTACCCGTAAGGTTGGCACAAAAGAATTTGCTAGTGCTATAATTGAGCGACTTGGACAAAAGCCTTCTAAGCTCAAAACTGTGGATTATCCAGATGCCAAGATCGAAAGTCAGAAGATGCGTGATTATCACATTGATTTCTCAGAAAAGAAGGCTTTAGTTGGGGTCGATGTATTCTTCCAAGTCGACAATTCTTCGGCCAAAGAGTTGGCGGAAAAAATCACGGGTCTTAGCCTTGGACTTGAGTTAAAAACAGTCTCTGCTAAGGGCTTAAAGCTCTGGCCATCGGAGCAGAAATTTGATGTTCTGACTGATCATTGGTGCTGCCGCTTTATGAAAGGCGATGGCGAGACGATCAAGCATGAGATGATCGTCGAGGTTTTGAAGGGGTTAGCTGAGGCTGATATTGATTTTATCAAAACAGAGCATCTATATAACTTTGGGGAAACTAAGGGCTATAGTTTGGCTCAAGGCGAGTAAAAAAATGACATTTGATAAAGTACAAAAATTAAGCGAAGTAACAAGTAACTACGACCTTATCATGTTCGACTTATGGGGCGTTCTTGTCGAGGGAGGAGCCCTCTATCCCGGTGTTGCCGATGTTGTTAATAAGCTTATGGAGAACCAGCAAGTTTTATTTGTCTCTAACGCTCCAAGGGCAAGAAAAAACGCAGCAGATCGTATTAGAAATTTTGGCATTAATTGCAAGGACGAGCAAATGTTCACTTCCGGCCAAATGTCAAAGGATCTAATCGATAACAATTCAGATCATCCAATGATTTATCACCTATCCGCAGGTCAGGATAATAATAACATAGAGGATGGTTATAATAATTTAACTAGCAATATAAAAGAAGCTAGCATAATGCTCTTAACAGCTCAGCTAGATGAAGACCAGGATCTAGAGTCATTGAATTCAATATTACAAGAAGCAGCTGATAGATCGATCCACTGCATATGTGCCAATCCCGATAAAATAATACCAAATCGAGGCAAGCTCCGCTACTGCCCAGGCTATTTTGCTGATATTTATCAAAAAATGGGCGGTAAAGTTACTTATATAGGTAAGCCAGGTAAGGATATATTTCTGCAAGCTATATCTAGCATCAAAGATAAACCAAAGCGCATATTGATGATTGGAGATACACTCGACACTGATATACTAGGCGCGCGTAATGCTGGCATTGATTCAGCTCTTGTGCTTACGGGCAATATAGGGACTATGATAGCTTACTGTAGAACAGAACAAGAAAAGCTAAGTACTATCGAAGATTTCTGTAAATCTCATGATATAATCCCAACAATGTTGATTGATATAACCGCATAAGGTAAATCGTGTCAAATTAGGGCGGCTCGAAGGTTGGGCTTATTAGCCAACCACTTTTTTGATCAAATTCTCGACTTCCGCCTCGCGCACTAATTTCATAAAAACTTCACGCTCGAAGATGAGTAAATCTTCTTCGCTCATCCTTTTACCCGATAGAGCAGTAAGCTCCTTTGCTATAGTTTTGGTGTTTTCCTTAAAACCTTCGACTTCGAGGGTGAAGTGGGGGAGTTTTATTAAGTCAGAATCCGTCATCACAAGGAGGTTGTTAGCAACCGACGTGGTGATGACGGTTGCCTCATCCAATAAATAATCAGTATTCATGTTGACATGGAGCGGCGTTAAATAATCTTCTGCAAAATAATCAGCAGATGAGCTCTTATTCTGTCTTAGTATATTACCCAGTAGCTTGATTAGTGAATCTTTGTTGCCGCCAGAACGTAATATCATTTCCTTGGTTCCACCAAATGCAGGAATTAAACCGAGGCTAGCTTCCACCAGTCCTGCGCTCAGTTGTTGGTGGGCTATTACTGAGTGGCTATGTAATAATAATTCGCAGCCTCCGCCAAGCGCTACGCCCCTTGCGCAAGAGATGACAGGGTAAGGCGCATATTTTACTACAAGCATCGCTTTTTGGCCGAGTTTTAGATAATCTTCAATCGCACACCAATCCTTGTCTTGGATGTTTTGGAGTAGGAATTTGAGGTCGGCGCCAGCTGAGAAGTTTGGTGCTTGGCTGTAGATGTATAAAGGCTCTGCGGTCGATTCTACTGCTTTGATTAAACGCGTGAAGACTTCTGGAGAGAGGCAGTTTAGCTTCGTGTTAATGTTGAAGATATTGTTTCCCTCGGGCGTAGACCCGAGGGTCTTGCGAGCCTCATGAGACCCTCGCGTCAAGTGCGAAGAAGGCAACTCACGCGAGGAAAACAACTCAAACGGACCCTTTTTCCAGCTATAGCCCAGTTTCATCGCTCGATCTATGTCATCTGGATTGTTTGTGACTTCTGGCACCAATGATCGGACGTAAGTCTCAAATTCAGTGAGGATTTCGGCGATGCACCTATTTTCCTCGGGCTTAGGCTCTCTAGGATCTCGTGAACCTCCTGAGAACCTCGCATCAAGCCCAAGGGAAACACTATATTCACCAGTCTCCAGATCAATCACTTCCTTGACCTTACCTCCATTCTCTTCCCTGATTCTG
>Ga0214921_10008321_pt1 | contig 13493 bp, 20 predicted proteins | sample LL1505_MetaG_FD_177992 | JGI IMG/M metagenome (GOLD analysis project Ga0214921, IMG submission 177992) | Freshwater microbial communities from Lake Lanier, Atlanta, Georgia, United States - LL-1505 | ecosystem: Environmental > Aquatic > Freshwater > Lake | place: USA: Georgia | collected... | reverse complement strand
GATAATGTTTCTGATGTTTTAGGTAATTATACCTATGAATTTAAATATTGGGAGGAGAAATACTTAGATTTAGATTCATACACTAATAAGGAAAAAATTCACACAGACGAATATAGTTCAAAATTAATAGAACCAAATGCATTAATAGAATTGGTATCTGAAACTAGTGCGGAGGTAACCTTTATCACCGAAAAAACCTTAAGACCTATCTTTTTAGAACAACCTTTCATTTGTTTGGGAGCACCAAACCAAAATTTAGATTTACTTAAATATGGATTCGAATTATATGATGAGATATTTGACTATTCGTTCGATAGTAAACCATTATTAGAAGATAGAATACAAGGTATTATTGAGAACCTGAATAAGATAAAAAATGAGGACTACTATCAAATATATACATTACTTGAACCAAAAATAAAGAGAAATAAAGAAAGAATGTTTAGTTTACTTGAAAATGACCCATTTAATCCTTATATTAACCTATATGAAAAATATATAAACTAACATGGTTAATTTTTATTTTAAAGATTTTGAGAGACATAGTAATTTTACTGAAACAAATGAAAAAAATTGTGGAGGTAATGATAGATTTACATTGTCACCATTGTTCAATAGAATGTTTATATTAAAGATTGATTATAGGAGACATAAGAAAACAATAGAATTTCATAGAGAAAGAAAAGAGATTGATGATAAATATGTAATTCCTGTTGGGGTTAATAATAGTCCATTACATTGGGCGGGAGGTGAGTTCGCGGATATACCTAATGTTTTATATTTTGACTACCAAAAACCAGAAAAAAGTTTATTTGAATTTTTAACACCAAAATACTTAAAAGATTTAAAAAGAGATAAAGCCTTTTTAATGATTGATTCTAGTTTGGAAGGATATCATGAAGATTGGGTGTTTAATTTCTTCCATAAAGAATGTGAAAAAAGAGAGATATCACCAAATCAAATAATATACGTCACAGGTAATTCATTAGTGGAAGAAAGATATAAAAATTGGTTAAAATTAAATCCACAAAAAATTAAAATACATCCTTTACCGTATTCACACTTTGAACATGACGTATATCGTGAAGCTATTAGATTAAAAAAATTAAAAATATTACCTAACGTTAAGAAACATATTGATTATAAATTAGAAAATGAAATAAAACTATATAATAATCTTAATAGAAAACCGAGAGAACATAGAACTTTTTTATATGTACATTTATACGAACAGAATTTATTAAACTCTGGTTTAGTTAGTATGAATCAAATAGAACCCGAAGGTAAAATTTACTTTTTAAATAGAGAGATTGATTACAAAATAACACAAGAAGTTAGAAAAACATTACCATCCTTATTGTATAATCAATCTAATATGGAACTTAGTAGTGATCATTATATAAGTAGATTAATGCCAAATGTGTGTTTAGATAGTTGGGTATCGTTAATTAGTGAGACAGGTTATAAGGATGATGAAGGGACAATATTTTTAAGTGAAAAAATATTTAAACCTGTTGCGTGTATGCATCCATTTGTTGTTGTTGGTAATAAAAATAGTTTAGTTGAATTTAGAAAATTAGGATATGAATCATTTTCTAATTGGATCGATGAGGACTACGATACCGAAGATGATCTTGAGAGAATTTATGCTGCGGTGGATGCTGTTAAACAAGTTGATAAAATAAAAAATAAGATTAGTTGGTATAAAGAAATGAGAGAAACTTTAAGGCACAATTTTAGAATTTTAGAAAGAAATGCAATTGAAGAATATCCATATGCATTTAAACAAATAGAAAAGATTGTTAATGGATAACTATAAAAGATTATACACGTTTGGTTGTAGTTTTACAAAATATAAATGGCCGACTTGGGCCGATTTTATAGGTAGTCAATTTGAGGTTTATGAAAATTGGGGACAACCTGGTGCCGGAAACCTTTTTATTGCAACACAAGTGTATGAATGTTGTCAAAGAAATTGTGTTGGGACTGAGGACGTTGTTTTAGTAATGTTATCAAGTACTAATAGATTTGACATAATTAATAGAAACTCAACTTTTTTAACTGAAGGAAATATATACAATAGTATTAATTTACCTAAAGATTTTGTTGAGAATGTTTGGTCTGAAGAATTTGGTATATACTTGACATGGTTTGCGGCTAATTCAATAAAAAAATTATTGGATGGAATTGGTTGTAAATATAAAATCATGACAGCATTTGATTTAACTAAATTAGATGATGATAGTTTGATGACGGATGATTTATTAATAAAAGGTAGAGTTATCCATACACTTCATAATTTAAGAACTGAATTTGATTTTAATGATAACTTAAATGATTTTTCTAAAGTTATGTTAAAGGAAGGTCATAGTTATTATAATTTTTTAGAACAGGGAGGTAAAGATGATCACCCATCAATGTCAATACATTTAGAGTGGGTTAAAACTCATTTACCTGAATTTTATAATGAAAAAATGTTAGAATTAATGAAAAAATGGAATTCACATATAAGACCATCCGCAATTGCAACAGAGAAAAACTTCAATTCAATATTAAATAAAAATACAACTAAATTTACATAATATGTATACATGGCAAGAGAATAAAATAAATATTAATGAAGAGTCAAAAATTTTAATTGGTCTTGGGGATAGTTTTACACAAGGTCATGGAGCTTGTGACATTAAAATATGGGAGAAATATAAATGGGATGATAAAAAAATGTATGCAGAATATTTTCATGACGTTGTTGAATCAGGATTTAATAATTCTTGGGTGAATCAATTATGTAAAAATCATTTAACAGATTTCACACCTATAAATTTTGGTTTATCAGGAAGAGGTAACAGAGCAGCAGTTAAGGAATTATATTTACATCCTGAATTAAATATTGAGTCGGCAAAGGAAAAAATTGTTATCTACATGTTAACAGGTTACGAAAGATTTGATTTCGTTAATAAAGATTATGAAGTTGGTCATCATAAATTTAATACGATGTGGCCAACCACTGATTGTGGTAATAATTTAAGGACATTGGGAAATGAATATATGAACCATGTTTGGTCAGATAGAATGGGGTTAATTGAATTATTATTGAACATTGCTGAAGTTAAAAATTGGTGTAAAGTACACAATGCAAAATTTATATTAACTAGTGCTTTTACACCAACAATCAATAAACAATTTATGATTGATCACATCATTGGAGATTTACTTTATGGTAAAGAAAGTCATGTTGAAAAATTGGTAAACATAATTGATTGGAATGAATTTTTCTATCCTGATGGGTTTAGATGTGTTACCGATTTTTTACTTTCATTGGAAAATAGAATGGATTTAATTAATGAATTCTCATCATGGAATTACTATGAATATGCTTATGGGCACAATAAAGTGACACCAAATGGTTATATTACCAAGTGTGCACATCCATCGGCGGAAGGTCATAAAGAAATTGCTAAACTTTTATATAATCATATAAAAGATAGTTTTTAGATTATTTTATCGGTTTTAATTGATTTAATAATTGAATCAGATATGATTTTTTGACAAAACATTGATGGATGATTATCATTAGGTGGGTTTGATCCAAAGAAACCGTAATCTTTACTTATCATTGTATTGGATACATTAGCAAATAAATCAGATATACAATTGTATTTTTTATTTTCGTGTTCCAAATATATGTATCTATCCTTAAAAAAATCATCATTTAACATCATATCAATGTAATCATATTCCCAATTGATTACTTTTGTTTTAATACCATTTTCTTCCAACAACATCAATGTTTGTTTAATATTATTGTACACATACTCAATGTGTTGTTTCAACCACGTATCCATTTCAATATTATTTTCACTCAAATAATCTGAAAAAATATCCATCGGATTATCAATTTCATGATACAAACCAGAACTTTCCAATTTTGCAATTCTTACCATTTTTGTTCTTTCTGGATTTGGCCACATATAATATGTCTCATTTTTATATATGAACTTAAAAGAACTACGATAAGGCTGTGTGGTTTGAAATATCACATAACTAATATCCTCAAATTTGAATTTTTTATGAGTTAAATAACCAAATGAACCTGGTTTTCTGTTTTCAATGTCCAATGCTAATTTTATAAATTGAAGTGAATCTTCATCACTACCTCCATTAGTATCTCGACAAACCTCAAATGTTTTAAAATGATCAGCAACTAATCTTGGGTACCTAACACTGTCTTTAAAACCTATCAAAGCGTCGGTCATCAAACTGTAATCAAAATTCCACTCTTCCATAGTCGGTATTCTCTTCAAATCAGAGTAATAATAAAGTCCTTGACCCCAAGTAAAAGAACATCCAGCAAAAAGTATTCCATTCATATTTTAATAATTACTACTAAATATAAAAAATTTTAGTTATATTAACAATAGAAATAAAATATAAATTATGTGCACATATAACATATATAATGAAAATATAATATCACACAGTAAATGTGGGACTAGATATCTTAATGATTGTTTTAACTATGACAACAATCCACCCCAAATTGAAGCCACACAATTAATTGAAAATGGAAATTTTAGTAAAATTAAATGGGTAATTATAAGAAATCCATATGATCATTTTTTAAGTGCGGTCGACACATTATCTAACGATTTTAGATATATGTCAGAACTACATAATGTAAAACCTGAAGATGATTTATTTTTAGAAGTTTTAAGAACCTTTTTGATGGGTAATGATGATCATTGGTCCCCTAGTTTTTTTAAACACATATACATTTTAAGTAAAAAAGTTAACTTAAGATTGGTTCATTTAAATGATTTATCTGATTTTATTAAAAATGAGATAAAATTACCATCAGTCGTAAAAAGTGAAAAACATTCAAGTAGAAATGGGGATAACGGAAATGAAATAAAAATAAAAATTGATGAAAATTATCCTAAAATGGGTGACACAATGAGAAAATTGATACATGATGAATTATATTTTTATAATAAATTAATAAAAGAAAATAATATCTTTAACCCAAATAATATTGTTTAGAATGTGTATACATGTAATATATAATGATAACATACTTGCACATTCTAAATGTGGTACCAAATATCTTGATGAACTTTTTAATGTCCATTTGGAAAAAGGAAGAAAAAAAAATATTAAATCTCCTTCAGAGTTATTAAATGTTAATTTAAATATAAAATATGTCATCATAAGAAACCCAAAAGAACATTTTTTAAGTGCTATTGATACATTAACCAATAATGAATTTTATCTTGAATCAATCTATAACATAAATGATAATCACGTATATAATAGTATGGATATTTTATATAATGATTTAGATCAACATTGGTGTCCTAATTATTGTAAATATGTTTATATGTTATCTAATAATAGAAAAATAACTTTAGTACATTTAAATGATTTATCTGATTTTGTTGAAATGGAATTAAAAATGTCAAAAATTGAATATACAAAGTCACACGGAGGCAGAAAAAAAACATTTGAAGAGTTAGAAAATAAATGTAAAGAATCTAACCCTAAACTTTGGGAATTAATTGAAAAAACATTAAAAGATGAAATGTATTTTTTTAATAAATTATTAAATGAAAATGTTATTTTCAAATCAAAAAAAATGATATGAAGAAATTAATAGAAAATTTCTTGGAAATAAGAAACTTAATTCGTATACTTAAGTTAAATTGATAAGAGTAACGATAGTTATATAGTAAACAAAGAACATGAAAAGATTTGTATTTTTCCACGGGTACCAAGAAGAACATCCATTATTGGATATTGATTGGGACGCAATAAACAGATTGAACAATATTAATACGATTCTTACCCCAAATTGGGGTGGGATAACTTACACACCTACTTGGGTCGTTAATCCGGGTCTAATTCAATATACACCACCAAACTACACAATAACAACTACACCTGGCACAGGAACTTATACAATACCTTACAACGGTACAATTAATACCGCAACAGGATATAGTTTAACAACATCAAATACAAACGGAACAACATATACAACAACAGGAACACTTAATACTTTAACAACAGGAACTGCAACTTATTCAAGTAGTAGTTTTAAATTACAATAAATGAAATCTAAATTCAAATTTTTCAGGGGGTATGTAGGAACTTTAGATTTAATGGACGGACAAACATACGCCACAGCATCGTTATATAACCCAAATGGAATTAGAGTGGATGTTAATGCAAATCCTTTATCTAATAATGAAATGGAAAGATATTATGCTGAACATTTCCAAACTATATCACATGAACAATACATGAGAAATAGAGATATGTTGATTGAACAAGAAAGAATAAGAAGATTAGGAATGATAAATCATTCAAGAGAAACCGATGAACGAATTAGATTGTTTCAAGCAACAACAACCATAACGTTGAACCCAACGTTATGGACTAAAGTCAAGATATTTGGAACTAGAGTTAAATTGGTTTTAATTGAAACTTGGAGAGCAGAACCGATTGGTGTTGTATTTGTTAGTGCACTTACAACAATCGTTACAATCATTGGAATTGCTAAATTGTTCGGAGCATGAAAATTTTATTAATAAGTAATGGTAGAACAGGTTCGTATAGTATTTGTGAATGGTTGTCTAAAGAATTAAACATAAAATTTATAACTGAAATAGATATCTCTTTAGATTATAAAGTTGAGGATAATTTTATTTTAAAAAGAACATTATCTAATAGTGACTTTGATTTCGAAGACATAAAATATTTTGATAAAATTATTGTATTATATAGAAAAAATACATTAAAACAATCCGAGAGTAATTTATATGCAATTTTAAAAAATAAATGGCATCATCATTCCGATGACATAACTGATGGATATTATGAAATTGATGAAGATTTTTTAATAAATAATCATGAAACCATTTGGGATTCAAAATATCAATTGGATAATGAAAAAAATAAAATGTTAAATTTAAAATTTGGGTTTAAAATAAGTTATGAAGAAATTTTTGAGGATAAAATAGGACAAAAATTAATATCAGATTATGTTGGATTTACCCCTATTACAAATTTAGATTTTAAATTAAAAATGAGAACAAATGACAATCAATCACAAATAAATTCATATGAAAGAGAAGTTAAAAGATTATTAATTAAAAATGAAGAATTAAAAACAACTTTAGAAAAATATAAAGAATTAATTTATATATTTAGAAAAACAAATAAAAAATTAATGTGATAAAGGACTTTAAATTTTTAACAAATAATGATAATGATCAGGATGAAATTCCTGAAGGATATATTAATTTAGAGAATGTAGAGATTGCATCTTGGATGTGGGAAAGCTTAATGGAACCATCAGATGCGACGTACGATATTGTTTCGGTAGAAGCTAACGGTATTATTGAATTTTTAAGAATGTTTCCATCACAAATGGTAATTCCTGTGAGTTCAATAGTCGGTCCAAATGGAGTGGTCCATAATAGTGAAAACGAAGGAAATGGGTGGGGATTTAATATTCAAACAGACCCAATTCATATAACATATTTAAGTTACAGACCATAATATTTATAAATAAACGACCATGTCATCAAAATTTTTCAACAATTCACAAAAACCTAAGGCGGTTAAAGGAGATAAGAAACCTATCCCAACCAAACCCATCAAGAACAATACACAGATTAAAAAGACAGGAAGAGGTAAATAAATTTGGTATATACGAATATTGTTGTATATTTGCTTTATGAAAGTAAAAATAACAATTAAATACCACATAGAGGTTGGTAATGAGGTCATTGAGTGTGAATCACTTGAACAGGCTGAACGTAAGTTGAAACATATGTCAGATGTTGATAAGTTTCTTATAAAGACGGAACTAAAAGGTGAAGAAGTATTAAATCAATATTTGGTAGGTTAACAATTTCTTAACATATATCCAAGGCAACTTTTTCTATTTATGTAGATGAAAATAGAAGCGTTATTTATCTCCGATGTTCATTTAGGTTCTAAAGGTTCAAATGCCGAAGGGGTTTTAAATGTTATGAAACAATATCAACCAGATTACCTATTCTTGGTTGGTGATATTATAGACGGATGGTTATTGAAACGTAAATTCCGTTGGCCTCAATCACACACAAACGTAATTAGAAAGATAATGTCTTATTCCAAGAATGGGACAAAGGTCATATACTTGCCAGGAAATCATGATGAATTTGCCAGAGAATATTTGGATTTGAATTTTGGTAACATTGAAATTCATAATGAATACATATGGAACAACACATATATAACTCACGGTGATTTATATGATGGCGTTGTTAAACTTAAGTGGTTAGGTGTATTAGGGTCGATAGGATATGATTTTGCCATTTCCATAGATAGAAGATTAAAGAAATTAGGGTTTAAAAGATCATTATCAAAGTTCTTAAAGGATAAAGTAAAGGAAGCGGTTAAATTCATTACATCTTTTGAGGAAGAGATTGTCCGTCAAGGAATTAAACACAACTGTAAAACTGTAATGTGTGGTCATATTCACCATCCAGAAGATAAGATTATCAGAGATGTTAGATATTTAAATTGTGGGGATTGGATTGAGAATAATTCCTACATCATCTACAACGAAAATGAATACACAGTTATTAAAGGATAATCTAACCATAGTAATCCCATGTAAAAATGAGGGAGTAAACATCTATGAGTGTTTGGGGTTCATATCTAAACAAAGAGGGATTGCAGGTACACGAGTAATCATTTCAGATAATTCAGACGATGAGGAATCATTGAGGTGGATATATCAAACAGAATCAGATTACAAATACTCATTAAAAATAGAAGTGATAAAGGGTGGGTTTCCTGCACAAGCAAGGTTAAACGGATCAAAATTAGTCACCACACCTTACATGTTATTCTTGGATGCCGATATAATGTTATTTAAACAAGGTTTATTGGAAACGGTGGTAGAATATGAGAAGGACTTGGTAACCGTCCCATTTGAGACGGAAACGGGGTTTAATTGGATTTTTAGAATGTTTGATGTTACCCAAAAATTGTCTGTTTTTCTTGGTACACCATTTGCGGTAGGAGGATTTCAGTTATTTAAAACTGAAACATATTGGAACATCGGTGGTTATAATCCTGATGAGAAGTTTGCTGAAGATTATTCTTTATCACAAAAGATTGATAGTCAGAAATTTAAGATACATAAAACTGGTGGTGTATGGACATCGGCGAGAAGATTTAAGAATAAGGGAGTTTTTTATATGATTAAGATATTGATTAAATCTTATTTTAATCGAAACAATCCTGAGTTCTTTAAGAAGTCCCACGGATATTGGGATTAAAATCAATACTATAGGGTATTTATACCTAATGAATAGGAAAGAGTATAGACGTTTACTACAAGACCCAAAGTGGAAGATTAAAGCGTCATTTATAAGAAAACGAGACAATCACACCTGTGTTAGGTGTGGAAAGAAATCACACAGATTACAGGTACATCATACCAAATACGAAGATGGTCTAATGCCGTGGGAATACGATAATAGTACATTGGAATCATTATGTTCATATTGTCACAAGAAAGAACATAACATTAAACCAAAGAAGAAAAGATTACCAAGAAAGAAGAAGAGTGTAAAAGAACCACAACCTATTAGTAGGGTTATTAGGGTTAGAAAATTAGATGAATAATATTTGGATTATTCGTTAATATTTTTTATATTATACATGTGGAAAATATTTGTAATAAGAAAATAATTAATTTTACACCAACAGGTACACAAACTACTCGTGAAAATTCTTATGCACCATTGTTACCGAATGAAATAATCGAGGAGGTTCATGAGGCAAATGAATTAGGTATATCTATAGTCCATTTACATGCTAGAGAACAAAAAACATTAAAGAATACATATGAGAAAGAAGTTTACTCTCAAATTATTGAGGGGATAAAAAAACATTGTCCTGAATTATTAATTTGTGTTTCATTAACTGGTAGAAACTTTCCTGAGTTGGAGAAAAGAACTGAGGTTCTACAACTATATCCTGATATGGGATCATTAACGATGTCATCATTAAACTTCCCAACGGGTGCATCGGTTAATGAACCAAATATGATTTTATCCTTAATTAATGAAATGGAAAAGTACGGAGTTAATCCTGAAATTGAATGTTTCGATTCTGGTATGATTAACTACACAAATTATTTAATTACAAAGAATATTTTAAAGGAACCACATTATATAAATGTAATATTAGGTAACATATACAATTCACAATCTGATATTCAATCAATAGCCTCAATTAAATCCATATTACCTAACAATGCGAAAGTATGTTTTGGTGGTATTGGTTCACAACAATTGAGGAGTAATGTTTATGGGTTACTTGAAGCAGACGGAGTTAGAATTGGTTTAGAAGATAATCTATATTATAAAGATAAGGAGAAGACAACTAATACACAACTATTAAAAAGAATTAATAACATTATGAATGACATGGAATTGGAAATTTTATCATCAAAAGAACTAAGAGATTTAGGATATGGAAACAAAAATATTAGTATTAGGTAAGGGAGACAATATCATTACAATGATATTGGACAATTTATATTCAACACTTAATTTAAAAGGTATTGTTGTGTATAATAATATGGATTTACCAATATTAAATTCATTTGACCACAATAAATTTAATATTGAGGTTTTAAATGAGGTCAACATTGATGACTATGATTTGTACGTTTTAGGAGTTTATCAACCTAAACATAAAATTAAAATTTTAGAAACGTTGAACCCTAATAAAAATAAATTCATTAACGTTATTCACAAAGGATTAGATATTTCACATACAAGTACACTTGGATATGGAATATTAATTAATCCCAAAGTATCAATTGCTGCACACACAACAATAGGTAATTTTGTTACAATAAACAGACACGTATCAATCGGTCATCACACGACTATTGGAGACTTCACATCAATAAATCCAGGTGTTAATATTGCTGGTAATGTAACCATAGGTAAACGTTGTCAAATAGGTATTGGTGCAAATATAATTGACGGAATTACGATAGGAGATAATACGGTAATAGGTGCGGGTTCATTAGTCACCAAAGATATTCCAAATAATGTGGTTGCTTATGGTAGCCCTTGTAAAATAGTTAATTATCAATATGAAACACAATCCATATAAAATAGTTGAAATGTTTGAGGAAGAAGTTGCCGAGTATGCAGATGCACCTTATGCGATAGCAGTAGATAATTGTACCGATGCATTATTTTTGTGTTGCGTTTATTCAAAAGTAACAGAAGTAACTATTCCTAAAAAAACTTATCTTTCTGTTCCACAAGCGATTATGTCGTCAGGTGGTAAAGTGAAATTTGATGATACTGAATGGAAAGGTGTTTATGAATTAAAACCATATAAGATATATGATTCGGCAAGAAGATTTACAAGTGGAATGTATATTCCAAATAGTTTTATGTGTCTTTCTTTTCATCCTAAAAAAATATTACAAATGAGAAAAGGTGGAATGATATTGACAGATAATGAAGATGCTTATAAATGGTTTAAAAAGGCTAGACATGAAGGTAGGGACGAAATACCATACATTGAAGATAATATTAAATTTATGGGTTGGAATATGTACATGACCCCACCCGATGCCGCTGAAGGACTATGGTTGATGTCGTCAATGCCAAAACATAATGAAGATACAATTGAGAACTATCCCGATTTAACAAAAAACGATTTATTCAGTAAATTTTAAATAATGGAAGATTTAATACTTGTAACCGCATATTGCGAAACTGAAAAACAAGAAGAGGCATTGAATAGATGTATTGATTCGGTAAGTAAACTTGGATTTCACATTTTACTAATATCTCATTCACACATACCCACACACATACAAAAAAAATGTAATTATTATTTTTACGATTATAATAATGATGTTAGTGAGGACCATAATTTATTAGGACATTTTACTTTTAACTTTGATAATAAAAAAATAAATTCTAGATTCTTTATTAAAAAATTTTACGGATTTGCAATATATAGAATGTTTTCAATTGCTAGTCAAATAGCTACAAATTTTGGATATGATAATCTACATCATATTGAATATGATTGTGAATTGTTGGATGAAAATTTAATCTTTGAAAATAAAGAAAATCTTAAAAAGTATGATTCGGTAATTTGTACTGACACCGGTGATAAAAATGGGTGGTTGTATGGTTCATTTAAGTCATTCAAAGTTAAATCGTTACCTGATAAATTTAAAAATTACGACAGAGATTTTATTGAGTTCGAAATGAAAAATTTAACTAAAACTCATTTAGAATTTCTAACAAAAAAATTATTTATTGATGGGGGGAAAACTTTATTTAAAAATGAACCCCCTAAGGATAAATTTAAAAAAGGAAATATATCCGAACATAGGTATCTACATTTTACACTTTATTTTAATCCTGAAAATGAAACATTGAATATTTTTTATAATGCAATTAATATAAAAAAATCAGAAGAAATAACCGTAATGGTAAATAAAGAAAAGGTATTCAATCTAATAACAAAACCTGGATTTTGGACTACAAGAGAATTGGGCAATTTTAATGAAATAACACACGTTAGGGTGGATAATAATAAAAAAGTTATTTATCAAATTGCATTTGATGATGATTTTAGAGAAATCTTCAAAATAAAATCATATATTACAGATAATTAAAAATAATTTAACCATTTTCATTTAACCGTTGCGTTAATTCGTTAGTTAATATACGAATCCATTCGTCTTTTGTTTTCCCATTGTATGGGTCGGGTATTTCGGTTTGACCCACACCACGTAAACATAAAATAGTATTCTGAATGTGACTAGAAGTCATATAAAAAATAGGCGTATCTCGACCATTTTGAGACCTCCAACAGATATTTCTATCGAATATTTCCCCCCTTAAAAATTTAAACTCCATAAACAAAGATAAAGATAATTTTGTATATTCCAAATAATATTCCTATCTTTGTTATATGAATACATCAATAACTTTATCGTTGGTTCTTTTACTTCTCCCTTATGAGATGGAAAAATCTGAAAGGATGATAATGGAAAAGATAAAGACATTAGAATCGATATCAGTAACTTTAACCACATACACAACAAGTGTAAAGGAAACAGATTCGACACCCAACATAACAGCATCTGGATTTAAAATTGACACACTTAATCCAATGAAACATAGGATTATTGCGGTATCAAGAGATTTAAAAAAGAAATGGAAGTTTGGAACAAAGGTGAGAATAACTGGTGCAGGAAAATACGATGGTACATATTATGTAAGGGATGTAATGAATAAAAGATATAAGAAACGAATTGACATATTAATTGGAAAAACCCATAAACAAATTAAATTAGAAGATATAAAAATTTATAAAATATGATATTCATTTTATTCTACATAATAGGATTTATCCTAACACTAACATTCTTAAAGTTATTC
>Ga0214921_10008320_pt1 | contig 13498 bp, 10 predicted proteins | sample LL1505_MetaG_FD_177992 | JGI IMG/M metagenome (GOLD analysis project Ga0214921, IMG submission 177992) | Freshwater microbial communities from Lake Lanier, Atlanta, Georgia, United States - LL-1505 | ecosystem: Environmental > Aquatic > Freshwater > Lake | place: USA: Georgia | collected... | reverse complement strand
TGCTTTGTTAGACTCTATTGATATTATGTGTCTGTGTTTGTGCGGAGAGAGACGACAAGTTTCCTCCATTGTTTGTGTGTTTTGGTTTTCCGAAAAATACAAAAAAAACAAATAAATTTTTTTTGTTATTTTGTATATAATTAAAAAAATACAATGACTAACAAACAAATCAATACAATTTACTTTCGAATAAAAGGTTTAAAAATATTATGTATAAAAGAATATGATAGGCAAATATTTTTACATAAAATAATATCTTGGATTTTATTTAGTGTTTCACCAGCAATAGGAGGAATATTAGTAAGTAAAAAAAATAACATGAATAATATAATTAATATATTTATATCAATTATTTTATTTTTGTTACCATTTTTACATTATATATTATCTCTGGTTGAACATGATAAACAAGCTATAACGTTACAAATATATATTTCTAAAATAGATAGTATTATGCAATTAATTGAATATCATAATACATTATCTATCAATGATAATCATGATTTTTTTGTATTTATAAATAAACAGTTTAATGAACTAGAATCATTTAAACCATTTATATCTAATCATATTATTAACAACTATTTAAAAGATGTATGTAAGACAACAAAAAAAGAACATATACCTATAATATGTATAAATCATATAGACAAATACAATTTCGTAAATGAAACAGATATAGAAACAGGAATGTTATTTGAACTATCGAATAAAAATTCAGATATAACAACTATCAATAAAGTAAATAATGTATTTACACCTCAAAGTAATAATAGAAATAAAATAATATCTAAACTCAAAGTTATACAAAATATATGAAGTAATTAAATGTCGGAAGTTAAAGAAGAACTTAATAAATTTTTGATTGATAATAATATATTAATATTTACTTTTTATAGAGTAAATAATATTCATTTACTTACTTATCCTTATCCATTATACACAACATATATTACACAACCTATCATATTACCTTTTGAAAAAGGTACGATCGTTTATGATGGTACTTGTGTAGTAAGTTATGTATTAAAGGAGATAAGTGATAAAGTAATAAATTGGGATATAATAAGAAATATAATATATAATAGAATTTTATATATATTAGATTATGCTACTAATTATATGATTTATTATAATCTCAATTATAGATATTATTACAATGAAGGAGATATAGATCAAATAAATGATCTAGCACAAAATTCATATATATTTAATAATTTTTTAATGAAAAGTGGTAAAATTAATTATCAAACTAGTAGCATTTTTGAATTATTATCAGTTTTAAAAAACAATGAAAATATAAAATTTAATATAGAAGATGATTTATTACCAGTAATAATTACATATAATATTTATTTGATTAATATTATTAATTACAATACATGTCAATGTGAATTAGTTAAAGTAAATAATTCGATAAAATTATCTATAATATATAACAATGACACTACAAAAAATCACTTATCAATAACTAATAGACTAATAATTGATTATTTCATTGAATTATATTCAGGTTCTATTTATAAACTTTCACAAACTACAAATATATTAAATTTATTTTTACCTATAGTACATAATATATTTACATATACAGAACAATTACATAAACTCAAAGATAAATATATGTTATTCATTTCTAGTAATATAAGAATTGATATATCACTTAATAAAATATTAAATAGTTATTCAATGGATTATAGGATTTGTAATTATAATTCTTTCTGTAATAATATAGATACTATACCAAAAGAAGAAAGGATTATAACAGAATATATCAAAAATAATAACAATAACAATTCTTTACATGTAGAAAGTTCTATTCAATCAATATATGATAGTTCTACTAGTTTAATATTGACTAATAATTATTCTAAAAGAAAGCCTAATATTATTGTATTTATAATAGTGAATAATTCACAAAGAATATTAATAGAAGAATGTAAAAAAAATATAGACAAAATATGGACAGATATTAATTATTTATGTTTATATGATTATGAACCATTTACTAATATTAGTTTTTGTAAATGTTTGAAAATGCCTATTTCATCAGAAATACTATATGACTGTATTAATCAACAACATGGTATAATGAAATTAATAGGTTATAAAAATAAACGTAAATCATTTATAAAAGAACAAAAAATAAATTATCCTGAATATTTAATAATTGTTGATAATAATCTAGAAAAATCTCTAACATATAGATATATAATTACATTAATTAAAATACCTATAATTATAGTAAATTCTTATTCTGATTTTGTAGATAACTGTAAACAATGTAAAAATAAAGTAAGTATAATAATAGATGAAAATATTAATTCTTTTATAATATCAAATATATGCTCATTAATAGATAAACTTAATATTAAAATAAAGCTTGCTATTGTTGTTGAATCTGAGATTAATTTTAATAACTATATACATACTAACATTAAATATCATATAAGTAAACCATTTAACTCTGATTTTATAATAGAGTTACTAAATAATTTAGATATAGTTTAATATATCATTCAAAAATAATTTTAATTCATCAAATGAATAAATATTAAAATTCATTATTTTATTAATAACAGATTCACATACATTTTTTGTTTCTTTTTTATTTGATAATATAGATACAGAATTAGTTATAGTTATTATATCTTTTTTATATATAGATATGTTGTTATATGATTTTTTATCAACTACAAAATTACAATTATAATCATATATAATATTTATATATTTTGTAATATCATCATTTTCATGAGCATTCATATTATATAATATATTATCAATATCTTTTTTATATTTATTATCTGTTAATATATATGATTCTTTATCAATTAAAGAATAACCAAAATCACTAATTATTGGTGTAATTATATTACTATTTTTTATTAATATATTTCTAGGAAATAAATCATTATGAATTATCTTACAATTACTATAAGCTTTTATAGCATTATAAATTTGTTTTAAAATACTAATTTCATCTTGAAAAGTTAGATCTAAATTAAATAAATTGATTATATTCATATCAGCAATCTCAATTAATAGTTTAAGATATTTTTTAGAATTATTAGTTTGTATATCATACAATTTATTTAATAAACTATTATGAATTAATTTTTTATCAAATAAAGTATCTATTTTTGATAAATTATTATTTTTTAATTGTTTATTATATTCTTTATATTGATAGTTATATAATAATGTAAAATTTAGATTAATATTATCTAAAACTAAATTATTAACACAAATATTACATAATAATTCTGTATTAATAAATTTCATATCATTATTATAAATATTTTTTTGTATAACTTTAAGATCATAATTGTTAACCATCTCAAATATTTCTGACGAACAATCTGAACTTGTAGATAAAATAGATTGATCAGATTCTGGAGATGATTTATTTCTATTCTCGAATTTATTATCATTATTATTAATTCTTAAACTACTACTTATATCACTCATATTATCATTGAAGTAACATCCATTCTCGTTAATACATGAGTTAAAATAGAAAGTATAACAACTATTTATATTGTCATAAATTAAACTAGTAGGTCTTAATGACTTTAAATTATCACATATTTTTTTGTAGGAAGATTTTCTATCAGTTGAGACAATCATATGATCTTTTATATATTATGAAATTAATATTTAGTCATAACATATTAATATTTTACTCTTAATATATTAATATTTACATATATCAAACATGACAATATCTTTTATTTTTAAATAATTATATATAATTAATACATTAATATCATTTACTAATAGATGAATATATATTTTATCATTAATTATATATGAAATAGGAATATAATAAGATTCATAAAAATTAAAATTTTCTGATGAATATTTATCAAGTTCTATACAAAATAATATATTTTTATAATTATTACCTGACTCTTTTATCTTATTAATACAATCATTAATTGATCCTTTAAAAATATCATTAATTGATCTATTCAGATAATTAATCGATCTATTAGTAAATTTAATTATATTAGTATTAGAAGTAAAATTATTTAAAAATTTAATTATATTATTATCAGATGGAAATTTAGTTTTAGGTAATAAATCAATTTCTTTTGGTAATAAAAATATAATAGATTTTATATTTATATTATTCTTATCTTGATTTTTGTTTACTATATTTATCTTAGGTTTATAATTATTATTAATAAATAAAGCAGAATCGTTAGATTTAATATTACTTATTTCTTTGTTAATAGTCTTATCAAAATTAATAATAGAATCTATATTATTAAATATAATAAAAGTTAAATCAGCATTAGTTAATCTATTTTTATCTATATCATCATTATGATTAAGATGATTAATAATTTTAACTATATCATTTTTATCTAAACTTAGTTTTATAGTTTTATTATTAAAATTTTCCATCTATTTAAATTTTAGTTATTTATAAAAACAAGTTAAAAAATATTATTTACAATTAATTTAAAGTTAGTTTACTCACATAAATAATGGGATTAAAAAGAAAAAGAACTATAGAAACAACAAATATAAAAATAGATATTTCTGATATGATATATATTATTAAACTATTTGTATCTAAACATTATAATGATAATAAATATATATTATTAAATAATGAATTAAATTATCTTATATATGATATTAATATTATTAAAAATAATGTTAATATTGACATATTATTAACAAATGAATTTATACAAAAATTATATGAAGATCATTTATATAATAAAATAGACGACTCATTTTTTATTACTTTAGTATCATTATATAAAGAAATAAATGATTATCTATGGAATTTGCCGTTATCATGTTTTAATTAAAACTTATAATTACTATAATATTAATATATAACATTAATATATAGATAGTCTATCTTTTTTTTGTTTATATAAAATTGAAGCTTTATCAATTATAAATAATAAGTATGACTGACTCTCATTCACCTAGTATTAAGGTTAAACCCGTATTAAAGGTTAAACCTATTGATAATTCTAATTCTGAAGAACTACCTGAAATTATTAAAGAAATGAAGGATATAATGAAAGATTCAGAAGAAAAGATCAAGAAGGATAAGAGTCTTAGTGGTAATATAACTATAACATCATCCGCTACATTTGCACCATTTATACATGCTTATATAAAAAAACATGGACCAACAGAACATCATCTAAATTCATTTAATCAACTTATAAGTTCTAAATATGGATTATCACAAATTTTAACTCAAATATTTAGTATACAAAGCGATGTGATTCCCGAGAGAACAGCTGGAGTAGATACAGAAAATAATAATATAGAACATATAGCTATAAATGTTCAGTTTGCTAATATATCTTATAATAAACCAAACACACCTGATACTAAAGGATCTATTACACCTGCATACCCTCAATGGGCTAGAAGTAACTCTAGAACTTATAGTGCTACTGTTTACTCAAATGTCATCATAACTGCTTCTGCTTATCTTAAAATAGTTAAACCAGGAGAGAAAAATCCTAATGTTAAAACAGTTAAATTAGAAAATTTTCCTATAGCTACTATTCCAGTAATGGTTAGAAGTATATTATGTCATACTTACCAAGTATGTCCAGCTCAACTTATATTACATAAGGAAGACCCAAATGATCCAGGAGGATATTTTGTAATCAATGGTAGAGATTTTGCTATTAGTAGTGTTGAATCAATTACATACAATTCTCTTCATATACAAAAAAATAAAGCTAAAGATGAATTTGTTAGAGGTGTTTATATTAGCAAACCTGGAGATGGTTTCGAGAACTCTTTTCAAATAACTATTAGATTACATACTAATATGATGATAAGTATTCAATTTGGTTCAGAACCATTGTCAAGATTACTTATCCCATTTTTTCTCATATATAGAATATTTGGGATGACATGTGATGCTGATATTATTAATACAGTAACATATTGTGCAAATTCATTCGTGAATTTTGCTAATGTTGCTCCAAATTCTAAAGAAACAAGTAATTCATATAGTTCAATGCAATTAAGATATAAAATGAATAATATATTAGCTCATTCAATCTCAACTGCTCCTGTGCCTAAAGGTACTGATTTAAATCCTGAAAGAGATTTTACGACTATACGTAATAATAGAATACCTGAAGAAATAATTCAATTCATGTCTACTAAAATATCAAAACTTAAAGGTAAAGATTTATCTGATAATAATATCAGATATAGTAATACAGAATTTCTAACTAAAATAGATACTAATTTATTTCCTCATATGGGTGGAACTAAAGAACGTATATTGAAACTTAAATTATTAGGTCATTGTATAGAATTAATACTTAAAGTTCATCTTAATGTGATTATGGTAACAGATAAAGACTCTTATCATAATAAAAGAATATTTTCACCAGCTTATGTTCTTTCTAGAGAAATCAAAAAAGGATTTAACAATGTAGAAATTAAACCATTAAGAAATAAATTGATCAATGCATATAAGACTAATCAATTTAGTAGTGTAGATGCAGCAAATATATTTCAAACTGCAGTGAAGCCATTAGATTTAGAACGAGCTTTAATTAAAGCTATTCAATCTGGTAAAAAAGATATTGTAATAGGACAAGTTACAGTTGCTAGTAGAATTATGTCTCAAGATATAACATGGAAGAATCAATTGTTCTTCTTTGCTATTATGAGAACAATTGCACCTACAGATAAACCAGTTTCTAATACTAGTGCTAGAGCTATTAGTCTTAGAAGTGTTCATCCATCAACGATAAATGCTATTTGTCCTATTCAAACTCATGAGACAGGAGAGAAAGTAGGTAAATTAAGACAACTCACAATCATGGCTAGATTAACATCTAGTGGATCGAGTGAAATATTATATAAAATATTACAACAAGATGAAGATATATATAGTATTGATAGTGTTTCAGAAGCACAAAGATTGGAATATGGATTTACTAAAGTATTTATCAATGGTAAATGGATTGGATTGACTGATGTTATTGGTCATACTCTTGCTCATAAATATAGATTAATGAGAAGAAGAAAAGAAATAGACTTATATACTAGTATATATGTTAATTCAATGAGTTTAGATGTATTCTTTTCTACAGAACAAGGTAGAATAGTATTTCCATTACTTGTAGTAGATGGACATGGTTCAGAACGAGGGCAAGATGTTTTATTAACAGATAATGATTTAAAAGGTCTTACATTTGGAACAGTTACTATAGCTGATTTAGAAGATAGAGGTGTTATTGATTATATTACTTGTGAAGAACAAGATAATACTTTAATAGCTGAAGATTATAAGACATTAAGAGAAAATGCTCATAATACAACATTAAAATATACTCATTGTCAAATACCTCAAGGATTATTAGGTTATACTGCTTTATCATCACCATTTGGTAATTATACAGATACAGTTCGTGTATCTTATATGACTAATCATACTAGACAAGCATGTGAATGGCCTACATTAAATTTTGGAGATAGATGTGAAAGAAAATTCTATGTACAAACATATATAGAATATCCTTTAGTTCAATCGATCATCACTCCACATTGCCATCCTTTTGGTACTAACTTAAGAGTTGCTTATTGTCCTTATAAAGGTTACAATCAAGAAGACTCTGCTATATATAATGCTTCATCATCAGATCGAGGATCGATAGCAATCATGTATTATACTTATTTAGATGCAACAATGGAAAAAGGAGATTACTTAATGAATCCTGATGCATCAAACACACAATTAGCAATTCATGTTAATTATAGTAAATTATTTAATGGATTACCAAAGAAAGGAACAATCATTGTTAGAGATGATGCCGTTATTGGTAGAGTTCAAGAAATAAGCTCTAAACAATCTAATTTCAAATATAAAGATAATAGTGTTATTTACAAAGCAAGTGAACCTGCTGTTGTAGATAGTATAATAGAAGAAATTAATACAGATGGTAAAAGAGTTCATAAAGTTAAATTAAGATCTTATAGAAAGATTTGTCAAGGTGATAAAGTTTCATCTAGATATGGTAATAAATCTATTGCATCAATGATTATACCTGCATGTGAATTACCTTGCACAGTTGATGGAGAAATTCCTGATATTATTATTGATGCTCAAAGTATTAGTAAACGTATGATGTTAGGACAGATCAATGAATGTATTATGTCATTGTTAGCAACTAAATTAGGAGCAACAATTGATGGAACTACATTCTCTCATATAGATTACCAAGCTTTAGAGAAAGCATTAAATGAATGTGGTATATATGATTGGGGATTTAAAAAAATGATCAATGGAGAAACAGGAGAATTATATGATGCTCTTATATGTATGTGTTCCAATTATTATCTTAGAATTCAGAAATTTATTATAGATGGAATGTATTCAGTTGGATCAGGTCCAACAGATTCATTAACTAGACAGCCATTAAAAGGTAAAGCGGCTAGAGGTGGATTTCGTATATGTGAAATGAGTAAAGATTGTTTACTTGCTCATGGATGTATGTTTACATTCAAGAATAAATTCCATGATAATAGTGATGGATATACATTATATGTATGTAGACAATGTGGTAAATCAGCAATATACAACGTTGAGAAATCTATATATAGTTGTTTAATATGCAAAAATAAAACAGAGATAGTTGCTATTGCTACATCTTGGATGAGTCATATATTTAACCAACAATTAAATGCATCTCATATTAATACTAAATATAATATCAAACCTATTACATTTTATAAAACATAATTACTAATAATTAACTTTATAAAATAGATTAAATTAGATCAAATTAACGTATAAATAATATTTTTTTTTTGATATATTATTATAAATAAAGTTATTGATAACCTATCGAGGATATATTTATAAATTAATCAAAAAAAAATATTAATACTTATTATTATCTAATTTAATTTAATTTAATCTAATTTAATCTATTGGGTCTTATCATGTTCTTCACTATCCATATCTGCCCACGATGATCCAGATCTTTCAACACCAAAAGCAGTATCTCTATCAACAACTTTAACTGTTTGTAATTTACTAACTAAATCATTAATATCTCTAACTTCAGATTCAGTAGGTGGAGTATTTCTATTTAATCTTTCAGATTGTTCATTTCGTTCAACTCTATCTGGTGTTCTATCAGTTTGTCTTGTTGTATTATCAACATTTCCACTAACACTTGTACTTACATATTGTTCATCTCTACCTCTTGATCTATAAGGTCTTGCATTTTCTACATATCTATTATTATAAGTTCTTCTGTAATTATCTCTTGGTTCTCGTTCTCTAGTATCTCTTTGATCTCTAGTGTCTCTATTATCACGTGAACCTCTTTGATATGATTGTCCTTGTTCATTTTGATATGATCTTCTATCTCTAGATTTTCTATAAGTTACTTGTTCAAAGCCATCTCCTGCAGCATTATATTTAACACTAGGATCTCTTTGCTCATATCTAGGAACTGAACTTACTCCATTAAATTTAGCTGTATATTCTGATTGAGATTGTAATTCTAAACTAAATTCTCCTTGTCTCAGAACACTTTGATCTTTAGTAATTTTTTCACAATTAACTTTAACATATCTATTATTCAAGTTCATCACAGACACAAATAGTTCTGGCTGTCTAATAAAGAATACTTTATGAAACTTTCTAGTAGTCTTAATATGTTCTAAATATGTTTTATGAACACTGCTATAAATAGCACTGTCTAATTGAGTCCATAATCTAAATTGTCTAAATTCTGGTGTTTCAGAATCATACATTCTTCTAAGAATATCATTTGCTTCATCTACAACAGCTTGATCTATCTGTTCAGGGTTCTCACGGTTCAATACAAATAATCTACATTGGTGAAACTCAGAGTACCTAGGTTGATAAAAATCATAAATTTCATTAATAGCATCACCATGCATTGAACTAGTTCTAACGTTCTCAGTAGTCATAACTTAAGTTTCGCTTAATTATATATTGATTATATATATTCAATTTATTTTTTAGTTAATAATTATCTTAAAATAAGATTAAGTTAATTTAATAATTTTTTTATCGTAAGGTTGATTTCTATGTATACTACCTACACAAGTTTCACCTAATTTATGTTTTTGTACGTAAGAATAATAATGACCAATTTTATCTTGTTCTTTGATATATAACTTCTTAACAGTACTCATATTTCTATATATACCATAAAATCTATGCTTGAACATTTCATTCATTTCTTCTTTATTACTAGAATTAGGATATTCTTCATTGATAGCATCTTCTAAGTCTTGTTTACTCATATAATAAACTAAAAAATCTGCTTTACCGATACTATGTAAACTATGTAAAATATTATCTTCAATCATAAATATCCTAGATCTTAATGATGGATATGCAGTATTAATTAAATCTAACTTATTATCTATAACTATATTTATTGGAATTATTTCATGATAACCTATATTATAGATACATATTTTAAATTTATTTTTAGATTTATATTTACCTATAACTTTTAACAAGAATAATTCATTTGGTAACAATATTTTATGTTTTTTAATATCAAAAGAATATTTAGATAAAAATTTATATTCATCATCTGACTCTACATCTGATGCTAATATTAACATATTATTCCTAAATCCTATAAATACTCTATTATTAATTATAAGTTTAAGATCATTACCAAACATTTTAATAGCATAATCTATTTCACTATCTATATCATAATACTTACCATTAAAATATTTTACATCTGTTTTTTCTGATAATTTTTTAATTAACTCTATATTATTTTGTCTATCAGATTGTTTTAGTGGATCATTTATTTTATGTAAATAATCGATTAAATATAAATGTGGAGATACTACTCTATATTTTTTTTTAGTAGTTATAGGTAATATCTCTTCTTTTGTTTTTTCAAGTGTTATAGTATATGGTGGTGGAATATTTATAGTAGGTTCATCTATTTCTATTTCTATAGCAGAACATCTTGTTGTCGATTCTACATATAACATAGCAACTGATCTCCCAGCAACTTCTATTTTAATTTCAGTATTAGGTATAATAGTAACTGTTCTAGTTAATGGATCACATGTTCTCATATAATATTCGTCAGCTATTTTTCTAGCTACATCTACTAAATGTTCAGTATATAACTCATAAGGATCCGTTAAGTTAGGTTTTTCACCTAAAATCATTTTCAAACCACGTGTACCACCAACGATACTATCTAAAACATCTATTTTATAATAATTTCGTTCTCTTTGTGTATAAAATTCTGAATAATAATCAAGAATTATATCATTTATTTTAAGTGACCACATCAATAATATGCAACTAATATTATGTAAAGTAACAAAAAAAATAAATAATAATCTAATCTAATGTGTAATTATATGTTCTAAATTTCATTTTATATTATATTAAAAGTTTATTAAACTGGTTGAGTTGAAGTAAGAAGCTCAGCTACATCATTTTCAGCTGAAACAGTTTCAGATGACTTTTTAAGTGCATCTTGTTTCTTAGCTTCTTCGTGAGCTTTTCTGAGTGGTGAGAAATAATCATTTACAACTGAAGCATCAGGATTAGATACATCATTAGAAATGGTGTGTAAAACATTGTAAAGTTTACCTGCAAGAGTTCTATTATAATCATCTGATCCTACATATTCAGTAGCATTTTTTCCTTTTGGAACTCTAACTTCACCTCTAGCTGAACTCAATGCATTACTGAAAACTGTAGTTTGTTTACCAAAATTATTTTCCATATTACTAAAATCACTTACCAATGCTCCTCTAACCCATAGATTAAAATTTGTAAAAGTAGATTTCTTAGTTGACTTAGCTGGTGTTGAATCTGTAGATGCCAATACTGAATTAGCTTTAGTCTTAGGCTTAGGTTGAGTTCCAACCAATGTATTCTCAACTCTCTCAACTTTAAGAGTCAATTCTCTAACAGTCTCCAATAAAACTGTAACAGCAGCGGAGAGACCATTAACTGCAGGAGGTACAGTTTCAACCAAAGACTTAACATTGTTATTAACTGCATTAACATTAAGTGCAAGTAAATTCATTACTGTATTTTGTTCCATGTTCATGTGGATTACTTAAACTAGGTTACTTTGTTCTTTCTTATAAGAAAAGACTTGTTCAATTTTAATTTTGATATTATCAGATCATTTTTCATTGAATATTTTGTAATTAAAAGACAAAAAGAAAAAATAAAAACAAACATGACAGAAATTAATAACAATGATGATAACAGTAATTTATCTCAAACTAAGAATGTGTTATTAAATAGCTTCAAAAACTCAACAAAAAAAAATGTAGATGAATTAGATACAGATTTTAATGACTTTTTACATAAAACTTTATATGATATATATAATAGCGAAATTAATAAATCTTTATTCTTATGTTTAATCGAATTAATAGCATCTGTAACAGGAGACAACTTTAATAAATTATGTAGCAAGTTTGATGTTAGAAACACTGAGATAGGAAGTTTATCTATTATTAGTGGTAAAAAAGTTTATGCTTTATCTTTTATAATTGTTGATCCTATATATAGACATAATTTAGGCGTTACTAGAAATAATTTATTAAATGAAGCTGACAAATATCAATTTACAAGTATTATAGTAAAAGCAACTGAATTATTAAAAAATTATTACTCAAGTCTACAATATTTTCATCCTAAAATATTTAATATTTTTAAAAATAGATTAAACTCTAGTGAATTTATGTTACTTAAAATGAATAGATTTGATAACTTTTATTTAACAGAAAATGGTAAACAATTAGGATATTTAATAACAGAAATGGATAAATCTGTAACTGATAATATAATAAGAACTGCTGTTAATGCTAATGAAGTATTATAAATAATATAAATATATTCGTTAATCTATAATAAAAAAAATAATATATATTAAATGAATCAATCTGATATACTATACATCAATCCAAGTATCAATATAGGTGGAGTATTATTATCGAATAATTTATCACAAGATACTATAGGAAATATATATGCTTTATTTCCTCAATCAATAGGTGTTAATTCTCAAGATTCTACATTAAGTGCTTTAATTAAAACTGCTAATAATTCTGGTGGTTTATCTACTAATAGTTATGCTGGATCATTTATATCTACTAGTTCAGATAATAAATTAGTAGCTCAAGTAATTCAAGATGTATCTTTTTATTCAACATGTACTACATATACAGGTGGTACATGTAGACAACTAATTAATGACAATGTAGTAAATACATTAACGAATATATACGATTTAACGGAAATAAATAATTTAAATGTTCCACAATTCATTACTAATTATTTTATTAAACATGTTGGATCAAATATTACTCTTATATTTATAGATAATAATACACAAACAACAGATAGTCATGTATTAACTAATACTTCTAATATTGGTGTTTATGGTATTTTAACTATTTTAGATGATGGTGATCCATTTTTATATAATATACAATA
>Ga0214921_10008319_pt1 | contig 13498 bp, 11 predicted proteins | sample LL1505_MetaG_FD_177992 | JGI IMG/M metagenome (GOLD analysis project Ga0214921, IMG submission 177992) | Freshwater microbial communities from Lake Lanier, Atlanta, Georgia, United States - LL-1505 | ecosystem: Environmental > Aquatic > Freshwater > Lake | place: USA: Georgia | collected... | reverse complement strand
GATCCACGTATTCCGGAATTCTTTTGGCATCATCGATGCGCTCTACTCGCTTGGACATGCCTTTGGTGCTCGGGCCAAAGAAGGAACAAAAATCGACTTCTTGGAAAGCTTCGCGGTCGCGGGTTTCAGTGGCGACATCTCCCACAAACAAAACCATGGGGGTGGAATCCTGAAATGCCGTGTGAACGCCAATGGAGGCATTGGTAGCCCCAGGCCCTCGGGTTACAAAACAAACGCCAGGACGGCCCGTTAAACGGCCTTGTGCATCTGCCATGAAGGCGGCCCCGCCCTCTTGCCGGCAGGTGACAAACTGAATTTGGTCCTGGTACTTGTGAAAACCATCGAGTGCAGCCAGGTAGCTTTCACCGGGAACCCCAAAGGCGTGGGTCACGCCTTGAGCAATGAGGCACTCCACCAAGAGGTGGCCCCCCATTTGAGATGGCGACTCGACTTCTTGCAGTTTGACTTTTTGATCGCTCATAGGGCCTCTTGTGGTGATGGCCGCATGATACTTTCAAAGCACCACGAACATCCGCCCGTGGCTGATTCTTTAATTCACAACCCGATCGAATTTAAAGACGCCTGGCTCATTGACAGGGTCAACATCGACAGGAATGATCGACTTGGGCAAGAACTTGCCTTCCAAAAGTAACTTGGACAGGGGGTTTTCAATCCGTTGCTGAACGGCGCGCTTCAGAGGGCGCGCACCGAACACAGGATCGAATCCCACTTTGGCCAATTCAGCCACCGCAGCGCTCGAAACCTCCAAATGCAAATCCATCTTGGCCAATCGGGCTTCCAATATTTGCAGCTGAATTTTGGCAATCGACTCAATGTGTTTGGCATCCAAACTGTGGAAAACCACCGTTTCATCAATTCGGTTTAAAAATTCAGGCCGAAAATGGTTTTTAAGTTCGCCCCAAACAGCGTCTTTGATGTCTTCTCTGGGCTGGCCTACCATGGCCTGAATCAGGTGGGAGCCAATGTTAGAAGTCATCACGATCACTGTATTTTTAAAGTCGACCGTGCGGCCTTGGCCGTCTGTTAGGCGACCATCGTCTAGCACCTGCAACAGCACATTGAACACATCGGGATGAGCCTTTTCAACCTCATCCAAGAGCAACACAGAATAGGGCTTGCGACGAACCGCTTCAGTCAAGTAGCCGCCCTCTTCGTAGCCCACATAGCCAGGGGGCGCACCAATAAGCCGCGCCACAGAATGCTTCTCCATGAACTCGCTCATGTCCATGCGAATGAGGTGGTCTTCGCTGTCAAATAAGAAACCAGCCAATGCTTTGCATAACTCTGTTTTGCCTACGCCTGTGGGGCCTAGGAATAAAAAAGAGCCCGTCGGTCTTTGCGGATCCGATAGGCCAGAGCGCGAGCGGCGAATGGCATGGGAGACCGCCGCAATGGCTTCGTCCTGTCCCACCACGCGCTCGTGCAACTTGACTTCCATTTGCAATAATTTCTCGCGCTCACCCTGCATCATTTTGGACACGGGAATGCCCGTGGCACGGCTGACAACTTCTGCTATTTCTTCGGCACCCACTTGGGTGCGCAAGAGCCTAGGCGCAGCGCCTGCTGCAGGACTAAGTTCATTGGCTTGCGTTTCTTTCAGAAGCTTTTCGAGCTCAGGCAACTTACCGTATTGCAGCTCGGCCACTTTGTTGAAATCGCCTTTGCGCGTGAGCTCTTCAATTTGCTGGCGAAGTTGGTCAATCTTCTCGCGAACGTTTTGACTGCCCTGTGCCTGGGCCTTTTCCGTCTTCCAAATTTCCTCTAAATCAGCAGCTTCTTTTTTCAGGCTGACGATTTCTTCTTCAATTAAGCCCAAACGTTTTTGAGAGGCTTCGTCCGTTTCTTTTTTGACGGCTTCACGTTCAATTTGAAGTTGAATCAAGCGCCTGTCCAGCTTGTCAATGACTTCGGGCTTTGAATCAATTTCAATTTTGATTTTGGAGGCAGCCTCGTCAATCAGGTCGATGGCTTTGTCAGGTAAAAACCGATCTGTGATGTAACGATGGCTAAGTTCAGCAGCGGCCACAATAGCGGGATCGGTGATGTCAACGCCATGGTGAATCTCATATTTTTCTTGCAGGCCGCGCAAAATGGCAATGGTGGCTTCTACGGAAGGTTCACCGACCAAAATCTTTTGAAAGCGCCGCTCAAGTGCGGCATCTTTTTCAATGTACTTGCGGTATTCATCGAGCGTGGTGGCTCCCACGCAATGCAACTCACCGCGAGCCAAGGCTGGTTTTAGCATGTTGCCAGCATCCATTGCGCCTTCGGCCTTGCCTGCACCCACCATGGTGTGCAATTCATCAATGAACACAATGGTCTGGCCTTCATCTTTGGCCAACTCGTTGAGCACCGACTTCAGGCGTTCTTCAAATTCACCTCGAAATTTAGCACCCGCTAGCAAGGATGCCATGTCCAAGGACAAGACCCTCTTTCCTTTCAATGAATCAGGGACTTCACCGGCCACAATGCGCTGGGCCAAGCCTTCCACAATGGCGGTCTTGCCAACACCTGGCTCACCTATCAGCACGGGATTGTTTTTGGTTCTGCGTTGCAAGACCTGAATCGCCCGACGAATTTCATCATCGCGGCCAATCACGGGGTCGAGCTTGCCCATGCGTGCTCGCTCTGTTAAATCCATGCAGTATTTTTTGAGAGCTTCACGCTGACCTTCTGCGTCAGCGCTGTTCACGTTTTGGCCACCTCGAACGGCATCCACGGCGGCTTCTAAACTTTGGCGACTCAAACCGGTAGCCTTGACCGTGCGCGTCAATTCAGTCTTGCCATCGGCCAGGGCCAACAAAAAAAGTTCGCTGGCAACGAACGAATCGTTTCTTTTAAGGGATTCTTTTTCAGCGGCCTGCAGCAATTTGACCAACTCAGGCCCCACCTGAACTTGATCTTGGCCCGTGACTTGTGGCAAGCGCTCAACAGCAGCACTGGCCGCTGACATCAGGGCTGTCATATTGACGCCAGCCCGGTGAAGCAAGGCCTTGGGGCCGTCTTGCTGTTGCAACATGGCCAACAAAACGTGTGCGGGGTCAATGTAAGCATGGTCTTTGGCCAATGCCAAGCTTTGCGCGTCGCCCAGTGCTTCTTGAAACTTGGTGGTTAGTTTGTCCATTCGCATCTAAAACTCCTGTTGACTGTCATTTTGGGCCGATCAGGCTATTTTTCAAGAGCCCACTGCAATTGAGTCTGGCAAGGCCTCTATGGCCCTAAAATAGACGCATGAACATTCACCAAATGTCGGTCCAATATGACGAACGTCAAGATCGCTTGGCGCTCAGGGTCAGCAACCAAGACAACCAGGAATTCAGGCTGTGGCTTACGCGGGCCATGACGCTTCGCTTGTTACCGCATTTGCAAGCCTCGGTGGTTCAATTAGAAGCCCGCGACCCTCAAGTCATGGCTACAGACACCACCGCCCAACAAATGCTGGCTGAATTGAAGCGCGAGAATTTTCTGGCACAAGCCGACTTCTCTACCCCCTTCGTTTCAGAAAATCTCAATTTGCCTCTTGGCGAAACACCCATGCTCGTCACCGATGTGCAGCTCAATTTACACAACAGCGGCGGCCTGAATTTGTTGTTTCAAGATAAAAGCGGAGACAGCGCAAGTGGTGCATCTTGTGAATTCAATTTGCAAGCAGCACTTTTGCATGGCTTGTTGCACCTCATTGAGCAGTCTCTCAAGAAAGCACAGTGGCAGCAACCCGACTTCTCGCAACGCTCAGAACACGTTGAATCGTCTCACTCAGAGCGCCCAAGCTACAGGCACTGACCCACACTCCAATTTCAGCCCACGTTGCGCGATTGAATGCCCCAACGAGCCAGTGCTGCGTCATCAGTCACTCTTGCATCGACCCACTTCGCGCCCTCCGGCGTAGCTTCCTTTTTCCAAAAGGGTGCCTGCGTTTTCAGGTAGTCCATGAGAAATTCACAGGCCTTGAAACTCTCTCCGCGGTGCGCAGAAGAGACCGCCACCAAGACAATTTGATCAGCTGGTTTTAATTCACCCACGCGGTGAATGACATGGGCTTGGTAGAAGTCAAATCGTTGATGCGCTTCGTCAATCATGGCCTCAATGGCCTTTTCGGTCATGCCAGGGTAATGCTCAAGCGCCATCGAGACTATTTCATCGGCTGCATTGCCAGACAGCATGCGGGTGTCGCGCACAGTGCCCACAAAACTGCAGATCGCACCCACCCTTAAATCACCCGCCCGAAGTTGATCCAATACTTGAGACACATTGAAGTCTTCGGTTTGAATGACAACGCGTGCGTTCATGTTTCATCCTCCCGTGACAGGTGGAAAAAATGCCAATTCGGCGTTTTCTTGAAGCTGCACGTCTTCATTGACCATGACCTGATTCAAGGCTAAGCGAACAGCGCGCTCACGGCCCAAACAAGCGTAGGAGCCACCTCGGTTCAGCAATTCATCGCGCACTTGGCCCGCATTGAGTGCTGTGGTGTGAAGTTCTTCTTGCGAATGGCCAATGGCTTCACGCAATGATGCAAAGAAACGCAACGTGATCTTCATTGAAGCCACTCAGAGAAAGGATAGAAACGAACCAAGTCACCCGATTGAATGGCGTTGGAGCCCGGGTTGTCAACCACCCCATCGCCCCACACCACCGAGGTTAAAACACCTGAGCTTTGGTTGGGAAAAAGGTCTAAGCCACCCTTCGAATTTCGCTTGACTCGCAAAAACTCTCTGCGCTTGTCGGGCTTGGGCATGTCAAAGTTAGCTGTCAACTCAAGGGGCTCGGCTTGAACTTTGCGAACACCCTGAAGGGCCAATAAAAACGGCCTGACCAAAAGTTGAAAAGTGACAAAGCTTGAAACAGGGTTGCCAGGCAAACCCATAAAGAAGGCTGAATGGTCAGTCAGCTGTGGCTTGAGAAATCCAAACGCAAAAGGCTTACCAGGCTTCATTGAAATTTGCCACAAATTCAAGCCGCCCAGTGCTTCGACAGCCGGCTTGACATGATCTTCTTCACCCACAGAAACACCGCCGCTGGTCAACACCAAGTCGTGGTTCGAAGCAGCATCACGCAAGACAGACAAGGTTGCTGCAAACTTATCGGGCACGATACCTAAGTCTGTCACTTCACACCCCAACCGAACCAGCAAGGCACGCAAGAAAAATCGGTTGGAATTGTAGATAGCGCCGGGGCGCATGTTCTCGGGTGGAACATCGCCGGGCATGACCAATTCATCGCCTGTAGAAAATAAAGCCACTCTGGGTTTTCGAGTGACTTCCAGTTGGGCCAAACCAATGCTGGCGGCCAAACCCAAACCTGCAGGATCGAGTCGCGTGCCTTTTGGCAAAACCACGGCACCTTGGGACACATCTTCACCACTGCGGCGAATCCATTGCCCTGAACCAGGTACCGTGTGGACCACGATGACTGGCACACCTGCAGCTGTATTTTCATTTGAGCTTGCTTGGGTATCCTCTTGCATGACCACCGCGTTGGCGCCCGGTGGAATGGGTGCACCTGTGAAAATGCGAGCGGCTTCACCCGGGTTCAAAGCATGACCGTGCTGACCCGCAGGGATGCGTTGCGTGACTTTTAAGCTTGCGCCCGAATGTGTGACATCTTCAACCCGCACAGCGTAGCCATCCATCGATGAATTGTCTTGCGGTGGCACTTGCAAACCAGAGACCAAGTCATGTGACAACACACGGCCATCCGCTTCAAATGTTTTGACCCATTCGGTTTGAGTCAACACAGAAACCTCTTTCAGGACCAAGCTCAAAGCTTCGTCCAAAGACATTAAGGGAGGACGCTTGCGGGCCTTGTCGTCGGTCATACGTTCAGTCGCAATGTTTTGCAATGTAGGCTTTAACAGCATCAACCGATTTGGGCATGACCAACACGCGTTTAGGCAAAGCTTCAATGCCCTCAAATTTTGCGGGCCGGTCGGGTTCGCGGCCTAAAGCTTCCACCAGGGTGGCGGCAAATTTAATGGGCAATGCTGTTTCTAGCACCAACATGGGAACATTGGGTTTGGCCAAAGGTACGGCCACCTTCAGACCGTCCGCGGTATGCGTGTCAACCATGATGTGATTGTCAGCATAAATAGTTTGAATGGTTTGAAGTCGATCGGCATGGGTACTCTTGCCACTCAGAAAACCAAATTGAGTTTTGGCTAGCGCAAACAGGGGGTCTTGCCCTAAATCAAATTGACCTGTTTGGTTCAATTGATCGTGGAAAAGATTTTTGACGCGTGCTGCATCGCGATGGAGCAAGTCAAACACAAAGCGCTCAAAGTTGCTGGCCTTGGAAATGTCCATCGATGGGCTGGATGTCTCATGGGTATCGGCAGAGCCACGCACACGGTACACGCCCGTTCTAAAGAACTCATCGAGCACATCGTTTTCGTTGGTGGCCACAATGAGATGCTCAATGGGCAAGCCCATCATGCGGGCCACGTGGCCAGCGCAGACATTGCCAAAATTGCCACTTGGCACACTGAAGCTGACTTTTTGATCGTCTTTTTGAGTGGCTTGAAAATAGCCTGCAAAGTAATAGACCACCTGAGCTAACAAGCGCGCCCAATTGATGGAGTTGACAGTGCCAATTTTGTACTTTCGCTTGAACGCCAAATCGTTGCTCACAGCCTTGACAATGTCTTGACAATCATCAAACACGCCTTGTATGGCAATGTTGTGAATGTTGGCATCGAGCAAGCTGAACATCTGCGCTTGCTGAAATGGGCTCATTCGACCCTCGGGGCTGGTCATGAAGACTCGCACCCCTTTCTTGCCGCGCATGGCGTACTCGGCGGCACTGCCTGTGTCGCCCGATGTAGCGCCGAAGATATTGAGTTCAGCATTGCGTCGATTGAGTTCATACTCAAACAAGTTGCCAAGCAACTGCATGGCCATGTCTTTGAAGGCCAATGTGGGGCCGTTGGAAAGGGCTTCTAAATAAACGACTGCACCAAGTGCGGCCTTTGTTTTGAGTGCCTTGATGGGCACAATTTCAGGGGTACCAAAACTGGCTTCGGTGTAAGTTTTTTGACACAAAGCGCGCAAATCATTGGCAGGAATGTCATCGATGTACAAAGACAATACTTCGAAGGCCAGTGCGGCATAGCCCTGCGTGCTGAATACCTGACGCATACGAGCCAACTCTGTGGCAGATATTTGCGGGTAGGCTTCAGGCAGGTACAAGCCGCCATCAGGGGCCAAGCCTTCTAGCAAAATTTCACAAAACCTTTTTCGCTCTGTGTGCCCGCGGGTTGACAAATAACGCATCAGTTCAATTCTTCCTTGCGAATTTTTGTAATGGGTGCCATCACGGTTGGTAATGCTTGCATTTGCGCCAACACTTCGTTCATCTTGCCTTCAACGGTGTCGTGCGTCAGGATAATCACATCGGTTTGATTTTCTCCCGCTTGACTCACTTGGTCTGCCTCACGCTGAAGCACGGCATCGATGCTGATGTTGGCGTCAGCCAACAGACTCGTGAGCTTGGCCAGCACACCTGCTTCGTCGGCCACACGCAAGCGCAAGTAATAACTGGTGATCACATCTGACATGGGCAAAATCTTCAAGTTGCTCATGGCATTGGGCTGGAAGGCCAAATGCGGCACACGGTTCAATGGATCGGCCGTGTGCAGTCGCGTGATGTCAACCAAGTCGGCAATGACCGCACTGGCTGTAGGTTCCGAGCCGGCACCTTTGCCGTAATAAAGCGTGGTGCCCACCGCATCGCCTTGCACCATCACGGCATTCATCGCACCTTCCACATTGGCAATGAGGCGTTGTGTCGGCACCAGACTTGGATGAACGCGCAACTCAATGCCTGCTTCGGTGCGCTTGGTGATACCCAGCAGCTTGATGCGATAGCCCAATTGCTCTGCATACTTGATGTCAGCCGCCCCTAGCTTGGTAATGCCTTCGATGTAAGCCTGGTCAAACTGAACCGGAATGCCAAAGGCCAATGCGCTCATAAGCGTCACTTTGTGAGCAGCGTCTACACCTTCAATGTCGAAGGTGGGGTCAGTCTCGGCATAACCCAATCGCTGCGCCTCTTTGAGGACCACATCAAAGTCCAAACCTTTTTCGCGCATCTCGGAAAGAATGAAATTGGTCGTGCCATTGATGATGCCAGCAACCCATTGAATTCTGTTGGCTGTTAAGCCTTCACGCAGCGCTTTGATGATGGGAATGCCACCCGCAACGGCAGCTTCAAATGCCACCATCACGCCTTTGGCACGGGCGGCTTCAAAAATTTCGGTACCGTGAACTGCCAACAAGGCCTTGTTGGCAGTGACCACATGCTTGCCGGCCGCAATGGCTTCAAGTACCAACGCTTTGGCGATACCGTAGCCGCCTATGAGTTCCACCACAATGTCGATATCGGGATTGGCAATGACTTGGCGCGCATCACTGACCACTTTGACATGGGGTGCACACAAAGCTTGAGCTTTGGCAACATCCAAGTCAGCCACCATGCTAATTTCAATGCCACGTCCAGCACGGCGTTGGATTTCTTCTTGATTGCGCTGCAATACATTGAAGGTGCCACTGCCTACGGTGCCCATGCCTAACAGGCCAACTTGTATCGGTTTCATTGTTGACTTACCTTTGACGCTGTACCAAAACGCTGGCGCGCTTTTTCTAAAAACTTGGCCATGCGTTCAATGGCCTCGCGCAAATCGTCCAAATGGGGCAAAAACACAATTCGGAAATGATCAGGTGCTGACCAATTAAAGCCCGTACCCTGAACCAACATGACTTTGGTCTCTTGCAAGACTTCAAGAAAGAACTGCTGGTCGTCTTTGATGGGGTAAATTTTGGGGTCGAGCTTTGGAAACATGTACAGCGCAGCTTGAGGTTTGACGCAAGACACGCCTGGAATGGCGTTGATGAGCTCGTAAGCCAAGTCGCGCTGCTTGCGCAAACGCCCGCCTTCGTTGACCAACTCATTGATGCTTTGATGACCACCCAGCGCGGTTTGAATGGCCCACTGACCCGGCACGTTGGCGCAAAGACGCATGTTGGACAACATGTTCAAGCCTTCAATGTAGTCTTGTGCAGGCCGCTTGTCGCCAGTGACAATCATCCAGCCCGCTCGGTACCCGCATGAACGATAGCTTTTGGACAAAGAGTTGAAGGTCAGCGTCAAAACATCTTGGCTCAAACTGGCAATGGGGGTGTGCTTCAAGCCATCGTACAAAACTTTGTCGTACACCTCGTCGGCAAAAATCACCAAGCCGTGGGCTCTGGCGATTTCTACAATGCCCTTCAGAATCTCATCTGAGTACAAAGCGCCCGTGGGATTATTGGGATTGATGACCACAATGCCCTTGGTCTTTGGCGTAATTTTGGCCAGAATGTCGTCTAAATTTGGCGTCCATCCTTTGTCTTCATCGCACACATAATGCACAGGTGTTCCGCCCGACAAACTGGCCGCCGCTGTCCATAACGGATAGTCGGGTGCTGGCAACAAAAGTTCGTCGCCGTTGTCTAGCAAGGCATTGGTGGCCATCACGATCAATTCACTGGCGCCATTGCCTAAATAGATGTCATCAAGCGTCACGCCCTTGATGCCCTGCTTTTGGGTCTCGTGCATGACGGCCTTGCGAGCACCAAAAATACCTTTGCTGTCTGAATAACCTGCAGAATTGGGCAGGTTTCGAATCATGTCCTGTTGGATTTCCTCGGGCGCATCGAAACCAAACACGGCTAAATTGCCAATGTTGAGCTTGATGATTTTGTGGCCCTCTTCCTCCATTTGTCTGGCGCGGTCCATGATGGGTCCGCGAATGTCATAACAAACATTGGCAAGCTTGGCTGATTTTTGGATAGTTTTCAAAATCCCTCCGAGGGGTGTTGTCGCTTGGGAAAACCTATAATTTGACCACAGAACTGGCCCTTTTTAAGAAACTCCCAAGCATGAAACTTCATCCCGATGCCAGCAATGCCTTCTCCATCCAAAGCTACAGCGATAAAGACGTGGTTGTGAACGGAAAAAGCCAAGTTGGCCCCTTGCTTTTGTGCTCGGTTCAAGGACCCCAAAAATGGTCTGCCGAAAGCTTTGTGTCTCTCACCCAGGCGTCCTTCGACGAGGTCCTGCCTTTCTCCCCAGAGTTGGTCTTATTTGGCAGTGGAAAGCGCATTCATTTTCCCGCACCCAAGTTGCTCCAAGGCCTCATTCAGCGAAGAATAGGGGTAGAAACCATGGACAACGGGGCGGCTTGCCGTACTTTCAATGTCTTGGCTGGGGAGGGTCGACATGTGGTTTTGGTCTTGATCCCTAGCGAGGTCACTTAAAAACTGTTTTGAGGACAATCAAGAAACTCACAGTGTTTCGGTTTAAAATAGCAGATTGCCGCCGCAGTGGTACTCCTTCAGGGGTTCATTGGCCATGCGGTTCATTTCAGTCACGCGAGATTAGTTCTATGGCGATCGTTGTTAACAAACCCCTCCCTGAATTTGAAGCAAACGCAACGGGCGGACTCAAGGTTTCAAACACATCTCACAACGGCAAAATCATGATTTTGTACTTCTACCCGAAGGACAACACGCCTGGTTGCACCACTGAGGCCATGCAATTCCGCGATAAATTCAAAGACTTTGCCAAAGCGGGTGCTACAGTTTTTGGTGTTTCTCGTGACAATATGAAGTCACACGACGACTTTAAAACCAAACTTGAGTTGCCTTTTGAATTGATTGCAGACACAGAAGAAAAAATGTGTCACATGTTCGGCGTGGTTAAAAACAAAATCATGTATGGCAAAAAAGTCAAAGGCATTGAGCGCAGCACCTTCCTGATTGGCCCTGACGGACTGGTCAAAGAAGAATGGCGCGGCCTCAAAGTGCCAGGACATGTTGAAGATGTTTTAAAAGCCGTCAAAGCACTGAAAAAAGCCGCATAATTGCGACATGCAGCTGAATAACAGCCCCATTTATTTTTACCATCGCAAAGCCGCCTCGGCCTCAAGGCGGCTTTTTCTTTGCGTCAGCACTTTTCACATTTCTACTGAGGCCTTGATTTATGCCACTGCCACCTGCACCGACACAGCGCGCTTCCTTGCTCGCCACCAAAAACATTGCTAAATTTGAAAAAAAATCGGCGCCCCCTCCTCCCCTGAGCAGTGAACTTGCATCTGCCAAAAAACCTTCGGCAAAAAAGCCGCTGAACGACCAACCTTTGAACCTGGCTCCGCTGCATCACGCTGCACCTGCAACGGCAAGTCCAGAGCCCAGCAAACGCGAGCCAATGCCTGTGGCCTCCAAAAAACCGAAGGCCCCTAAAAAGAACAACGGCCCCACCAAATTGTTTGTGCTCGACACCAACGTGCTGATGCACGACCCCATGTGCCTGTTCCTGTTTGAAGAACACGACGTCTACTTGCCCATGATTGTTCTGGAAGAACTGGACAGCCACAAAAAAGGCATGACCGAAGTGGCCCGAAATGCCAGACAAACCAGCCGGTCCCTTGATGCATTGGCCGCCACACCTGGTTCTGACATGAAACAAGGGCTGCCTTTGGGTGGCACCGGTCATATCGAAGCCCAAGGCAAGCTTTTCTTTCAGACCCAAATCATGGACGTGACACTGCCCATGAGTTTGCCTCAAGGCAAAGCAGACAACCAAATCTTGGGCGTGGTCCAAGCCTTGGTCAATATGCAGGCTCCTAGAGAAGTCGTGCTGGTCTCTAAAGACATTAACATGCGCGTCAAAGCCAGAGCCTTGGGCCTGGCTGCAGAGGATTATCAAAACGACAAAGTATTGGAAGACGGCGACCTGATGTATTCAGGTGCCTTGGCATTGCCCGCCGATTTTTGGAATCGGCACAGCAAGGCCATTGAAAGTTGGCAACAAGGCAGCCACACTTTCTACCGCTTCAGTGGCCCCTTGGTTCCTAGCTTGCTGATTAACCAATTTGTTTATTTAGAAGCACCCGGAGAGCCTAGCTTGTATGCCCGCGTCACTGAAATTCGGGGCAAAACAGCGGTCTTGAAAACACTCAAAGATTTTGGGCATGCCAAGAATGCCATTTGGGGCGTGGTCACTCGCAATCGCGAACAAAACTTTGCCATGAACATGCTCACCGATCCAGAAATTGACTTTGTCACTTTGGCAGGCACGGCAGGCACAGGCAAAACACTCATGGCTTTGGCAGCGGGCCTCACTCAAGTGCTAGACGACAGGCGTTATACCGAAATCATCATGACCCGCGCAACAGTCAGTGTGGGAGAAGACATTGGCTTTCTGCCAGGCACCGAAGAAGAAAAGATGGGCCCATGGATGGGCGCCTTAGACGACAACTTGGAGTTTTTGGCCAAGGGCGATGGCGGCAATGCCGGTGAGTGGGGCCGTGCCGCCACCACTGAACTCATTCGAAGCCGCATCAAAATCAAAAGCATGAACTTCATGCGCGGCAGAACCTTCATGAACAAATACGTGATCATTGACGAGGCGCAAAACTTAACGCCTAAGCAAATGAAAACCTTGATCACACGGGCAGGCCCTGGCACCAAAATCATTTGCATGGGTAACTTGGCGCAAATTGACACGCCCTACCTCACAGAAGGCTCGTCTGGCTTAACCTACGCCGTCGATCGTTTTAAAGGCTGGGCGCATGGTGGCCACATTACGCTGGCGCGGGGTGAGCGTTCAAGGCTGGCCGACTTTGCAAGCGAAGTGCTTTAAGGCATGTGGCTGGTGATTCAGTAATCACCACTGCCGCCGCCCGACGCCAAGCTTTCAAAGCGCGTTAAAGGTTTCAAGAAAGTTAAGCGGACTGCGCCGGTGGGGCCGTTTCGTTGCTTGCCAATGATGATTTCTGCAACACCAGGGTCTTTAGAGTCTTTGTGGTAATAATCATCACGGTAAATGAACATGATGATGTCGGCATCTTGTTCAATGGCGCCCGACTCGCGCAAGTCACTCATCATGGGACGCTTGTCGGTTCTTTGCTCCACGCCGCGGTTGAGCTGAGACAACGCAATGACAGGGCACTGAAGCTCTTTGGCCAGCATCTTGAGGCCCCTGGAAATTTCGCCCAACTCAGTGGCACGGTTTTCACCATCACCACTGGACGAACCGGTCATGAGCTGCAAGTAATCAACCACAATCAGGCCCAACTTGCCACATCTGCGCGCCAAACGACGTGCATTGGCACGCAGTTCACTGCTTGTAAGTCCAGCCGTTTCATCAATGTGCAGGGAAACCGTTCTGAGTCGCTCGATGGCATCGGTAAGGCGTGGCCATTCTTCATCGGTTAGCTTGCCGGTACGCAAGTGCCCTTGATCGATTCGACCAATCGAGCCCACCACGCGCACAGCCAATTGGGCGGCGCCCATTTCCATTGAAAATACAGCCACAGGCAAGCCTTCGTTCAAGGCAACGTGCTCGGCAATGTTGATGGCAAATGCGGTTTTGCCCATGGAAGGACGTGCCGCCAACACCACCAAATCGCCAGCTTGCAAACCTGAGGTCATGCGGTCTA
>Ga0214921_10008318_pt1 | contig 13499 bp, 13 predicted proteins | sample LL1505_MetaG_FD_177992 | JGI IMG/M metagenome (GOLD analysis project Ga0214921, IMG submission 177992) | Freshwater microbial communities from Lake Lanier, Atlanta, Georgia, United States - LL-1505 | ecosystem: Environmental > Aquatic > Freshwater > Lake | place: USA: Georgia | collected... | reverse complement strand
AATCTTTCTGAAGTGGATAAAACACTTTCAATTATTAAGAGAGAAAATCCAGAAAAAAGTGTATTTTTGTATTATTCTCTCTATAATATTGAATTATTTACACCTTTTGGTAGTTTTTTTGTGCAATCAAATGACCAATCAAATGACCAATCAAATTTAATAAAGCATCGTAAAACAATAATGAATATTATTTATAGTTTCAAATATTTATTGAAATCGCTTGAAATACTATATAATAATAATATTGTACATTTTTTATTAACTCCTGAAAACATCTTATTTAATAAGATTGAAACCCCTTTCATTACAAATTTCTCTCATGCATTTGACTTTAAAAATATAAACGAAGAGAGAAAAAGTTATTTATTTAATGAAATCAATTCAAAAAATCCCTTTCTTCCATTACAAGCACATATTTGCATATTTTTACAAAATCATTCAAATTTACTGTCATTAAACTCAATTGAACAAATATCTAATAAATTCTTTCAGCAAAATAATTCTGAATTATTAGGGATTGATATAGAGAAATGTAAGGAAAATAACTTTTTCTCTCTTCAATCCTATTTTAACAAACCAAAAGAGGAGGTAATAAAGGATATATTAACCAAATTTTCAGGTATTTGGGATGTTTATTCTTTATGCATGATTTATCTTCATTTACTAAACTCTTTCAATGATTCATGTCAATTTATAGAAGATTTTAAGGATTTATTGAGAGAAATTATTCCTGAATTATTTTTGAAGAGAGAAACAAGTTTACATTCAGAAATATTTGAAAGGTTTGAAAAAATGATTACAAACTGTGACTTTGAAGATTTATTATAATCAGGAAAATATAAGTTGAATAAGATAATTTTATAAATGATTATAAAATTATGAAACTGAAGAAAAGAGATAAAAATTAGCAAATTTATTTCTTAGCCTTGCGTGTTTTCTTTCCCTTTCTTGTCTTTTTGCTCTTCTTACACTTCTTAGACTTCTTAGACTTCTTGCAGCTGCTCTTGCGCTTGCGTCTACCACCAGAAAGAGTAGAAAGAGTAGAAGTAGAAGTGCTATCTTCTGTTAACGAAGGAGTAGAAGTAGGTGTAGTAGTAACTTCATCTAGTACTTCATCAACTTCAACCTCATCAATTTCTTCAGTAGTGCTACCACCCTTCTGCTTTTTAGAAGAAGACTTACCTTTATTACCACTTTTCTTCTTTTTGGAAGCATCTTGCATTGCCTGCTTCAAGGTATAATTATCATCCTTCTTTTTACCTTCTGCAAAGGTTTCTTTAACAAGCTTATTCCAATCACTTAGACCCATTATATAAAATAATGAGATATAAAAAAAATTGATTTTAAAAAAGTATTTAAATATAAATGCACAAATTAATATATTCATTTAACTTTGAAGAATCAAAACAATAGAAGAAGCAAAACAATGGAGGCTAAAAATGCATTAACAAACCTCCTTTACTTAAAAGAAGAAGTAATGGCAGCGTTCATTGTTTCTCTCCTTAATAAGAGTAATGAAGCCATCTATTGGGCTTACGAGCTTCATTATTCAAGATATCATGCCGAGCTCTTTGACCTTTTAGAAAAGGTCTATTACTACTTCTATGCTACCCTAAACCCCAATTTCAAGTCCTTCTTAAATAGAAAAATCACAGAATGGCATGAAACTTCGGACATTCAAATTATCCATGCAATTGTAGCCAATCTCCTTATTCGCCCTTTCAATCTTGATATCTTCATGTTGGTTCAAACATGCAAAAGTATTAAAATACCCCCTAATTTTGATGGAGATTTAACCCCATTACTATCCGCTAAAAAATATGCAACTGTTGCCAAATATGTGCTGCATATATGCAGTGAAGCCGAACTAGGTACATCAAAATCGCGATTGGAACACCTTGCCCAAATTTTGCAGCCAATTACTGCTCAAAAAACTGGGCGCAAAACTGGTCACCAATTATATTTAATTGATGAATATGTGGGTCCTGAAATAGATGACAGTCAAATACCATATAAACTTCTTGAGACCTTCTGCAAATATGGTGTGAATGATAGTGGACTTTTAGGTGCATTTCATCTTAATAGACCTGTTGATTTTAAACAAAGTTGGTATACAAATTGGCTTTATTATGCTTCTTGGTCACCTGCATGGAGTGAGCGCATTGAATCTTATGGAGGTAAAAGAGACGAGGAAAAATATGCTATCTTATTTGAATCCGAAGACTTGGAAGAAGCCTTTTATAAAACCTTTGGACTTGAACCAGATGAACAGAAGAGAGAAACTCAGGAAAAAATCATACCCTTAATTCCTGAGATAAAAGTGTCCGAATTTTACGAGAGGTTTAAAGGAGTAAATGGTATCTACAATGTCACCAAAAATGCTCAGGAGAAATTGAAGTCATTAGTTATTTATTGATATAGTAATTAGTTATTTATTGGTAGTTGTAGGTATATTTAATTTGGAAATAATAGAAAATATATTGATAAAAATAAATCCAACACTGCATAAATTCGCTAAGGATATTGCTAGAAAAATCCTCCATTTAGGACCATTAATAAATAATTGTATAATAAAATAAGATATTACTAAATAAAGCAAATAATAATAATTACCAATAATTATATTATTATAAATGGTATATAAAGCCCATAATATTAATCCAATCAATAAAAAATCCATCCTTTCTACTTTATCAATATATTTTTACATTTATAAATTAATTTTTTGATTTTTTGAATTTTTGAATTTTTTATTAATAAAAAATTGAAATATAAATGATTAAATAGTATAATTGTACAATCAATCAAAGAAAGGCAAAAATGGTAAAGAACAAAGGAGGAGGACAACATAAGCATATGGCTCGTAAGTCTTTTGGAGGAGACCAAAGAACACAAAATAAGCTTCGTATTTCACAAGATGAATGTGAAATTTATGCACAAGTTGAAAAATTACTTGGAAATGGAATGTGCTATGTAGAATGCATGGATAATGTAAAACGACTTTGTATTATTCGTGGCAAGTTTCGCGGAAGAGGAAAGCGTGATAATACTTTGATAAATGGTACATGGTGCTTAATTGGACTCCGTGATTATTTATCTGCGCCAGCCGAAGGCAAATTACAGCAATGTGATTTATTAGAGGTTTATAGTAGTTCAGATAAGACGCGTCTAAGAGCTCAAGTACCTGGAGCAGATTGGAATAAGTTCTTATCTAATGATGTTACAAATTCTTTCGGTAATGCAGGAGAGATTGACTTGGAATTCACTGATGATAGACAAGAAGAATATAAGAAGTTGATGGAAGAGCAAATTAAAAGTGGTGCTGCAAAGTTGGATTTGGAACTTACTAATGATAATGATCAAGGGTCTAATGATCACGAAAATGATGACAAAAATGATGAAATTAATATTGATGATATTTAGAGCAAATACTATTGAGACTTCAATAATGTAAAAATAAGAATCTAAAAATAAGCATCTAAAAATAAGAATCTAAAAATATATAAAAAGTGTAATAATAAAATAAGTTTTTTATTTATTTTATTATTATTTGCATTCGGTGGGGTTCGAACCCACGCGGACCGTAATCCAACAGATCTTAAGTCTGTCTCCTTGAACCACTCGGACACGAATGCTCATTTTTTTAATGCAGCCTCCTATAAATATATATAAACACTTACTAACGTTTTTCTTTTTTTAATGAATAAAATTAGATTGCTGATTAGGAGACAAATATAATAACATATTTATCTTTAAATCGTTTTACACAGATTTAATCTTTTATATATTTATTCAAAATTTTTCCACATGTTAAGAATGTTTTCTAGATGACATTATTGTATATATTTAATTAATTATAATCTAACCATTTAGAGATAATAAAATATATAAAATAAACAATAAATCAATAATACAATATGAGTAATCCATTCAAGAATCCAAAAAATAAGAGGATTGAGACTCTGAATTCAGAATCAAATAGAGAAAGAGAATCAATGAATCCAAGTCAAAATAATAGAACATCAATATTCAAAAATGAGAATGTAACTAATAAGAATGTAAGTAATAAAATATATTATGAAGTGAAAGAGGGAGATTTTCCTGAGTTATGCAATTCCAATCAACTAGGAAATTCAGAAAAATGTTTGATGGATTTCAAAAATGCATCTTTAAAAGAAGCACCAATTATTGAAGAAACCCAACATTTTGAACCAGGTTGGTTATATATGAAATATGGTCCCAATAAACAAATTATGCAAAAGTTTATTCCAAAAAATGATATGACTATTAACACAACAAATATTTCATTACAAGATAAATTGAATATAGATATGAATTCATGTATTGAAAAAATGGAAGAAAGACATAAAACATTTATTGAATCTTATGGAGAAGAGAATTACGAGAGAGATTATCATATTGAAAATTATAATGAAATGGCAGATAAATATGATGATAATTATAGTTCAGATATTTCAACAGATGGAGAATATTAGTTTGAAATAAAAATCAATTATATTCATATTTTTATAATGGATTTTGAAGAAGATGAGGAAGAATATAAACCTCTTGATAATGATTGGATAAATGAATTTGAAAAAATAGATAAGGATTACTGCATATTTTATAATGAAGACCTTCAATTCTTAAAAATCCATAGCGTTTATATAAATACCGAAAATATAATTGAACAAGTAAAGGAGGAAAAAATAATATTCAAAGATAAAACAAATGCTATTTCAAGAGATAATTTACTTGGAATACTTAAAAATAATTCATTTAATGGTGGAAAAAGATATTTCGTATTATCAATATTAAAATATAATATTGATATTCAGTCCATTGAAATCAAAGATTATGTTAAGTCAAGAGAGAAATCCAACTTTCTCTCTGTAATTAAAAATATAGATACCATTTCTTATAAAGAAACCATTAATATGTTTCAAGATTTAAATGACCTCATTATATTATTCTATGAAAAATCACCAGAAGAACAGAAAAATACATGGTTACAGCGTTCTCATTCTTCCATAGGTGCATTAACAAAGAAAGTTTATATTAAGAGCAATCATGCTGCAAAAAAAAGAAAACATCGTTTTACAAATAAATATATAAAAACACTATAAAAACAATATAAAGGAATAGACCTCTTAATATGTATCATAGTCACAATGGCAGCACTCGTAAACGCACTAGATACCAGTACCCCTAAGCAATATGGACAAAAGGGAGCAATAGAATATGGATGGTCTAATGATATTAGAGAGCAAGTTCTCCAATTCAGTGGGCAGATTGTAAGGTCAGATGATGCCAGAATTGAGGTTATGGCTGATAAACTTCGTGGACTTTTGAGGCGTTTATCTCAGCGCAATGTTCTTCATGATGCAGAGTGTAAGGAATTAATGGTAGTGCTTTATAAGCTTATTGGTCATACTCGTGATATAGTAGATGGTAAGGGTGAATATGCGTTGGCATACATGCAGATTTATGTTTGGTATGAGTTTTATCCAGCATTAGCCATGTTTGCTCTAGAGAAGTTCGTATTACTAGATAAGGAACATCCTTATGGTTCTTGGAAGGATATGAAGTATTTTTCTAGTTATGTTCGTTCTAAGACAGACGATGATAGCCATCCATTGATTGAATATGCTTGCCAGCTTATTATAAGACAGATTAAGATTGACCAAGAGTCAGATAATAAGGCACTTGTTGGAAAGTGGGTTCCAAGAGAGAAGTCTCACAAGTTTGGATGGATGTTTTCTGAGTTAGCTGAAAAGTTTTTCCCCCAATATTTAGATAGTGCTAAGAATAATGAACAATTAGTAAAGGCATCAAATAAGTGTAAGATGGAGTTTCGTAAGATTTGTTCTAAATTGAATAGAGAGTTGGATACTGTTCAAATCAAGCAATGTGGTAAGGTTTGGTCAACCATTGACCATTCTAAGACAACATCTATTACAAATAGCAGACAGAAGAAGGCGTTCTTGAATTTGACCAAGGCTGGAAAGCAGCGTTCAGAGGAAGATGACCGTGTGGCATGTGCTGAGAACTACAAGAAGAAGATTGAAGCTGCTACATCAGGTACAGGTCCAGAAATCAAGGGAAAGCGCGTTGGACTGGATGATTTTGCGAAGGAGGCAATTAAATTGAATAATCAGTTTTCAGAAGGAAGCACACAACTAGAAAAGGATGCACTCAATTCTCAATGGCGTGATAATTCCAAGTTGACCGGTGCACTCGGAGAAATGGTTGCAGTTGTGGATACATCAGGTTCAATGACTTCCGCAGGTGCCATTTATCCAGCACTTTCCCTCGGAATTCGTGTGGCTGAAAAGTCCAAGCTTGGTAAGCGTGTTATCACTTTCAGTGCGAGTCCTACTTGGCATAATCTAGAGGGAATCAATAATTACACAGAATGTGTGAAGGAGTTACATAAGGCTGACTGGGGAATGACTACTGACTTCTTGAAGATGTTTGATATGGTTTTGGCTGCCATTATTGAGAAAAAATTGACTCCTGCTCAAGCGAAGGGTTTTATTCTTGCAGTCTTTTCGGATATGCAGTTTGATAGTGCTGGTGGTGGAAATATGGATACAATTTACGATGTGATGTCAAAGAAGTATGCCGATGCTGGTCAAAAGTTACATGGTGAGCCATTTGAACTTCCACATTTGCTTTTCTGGAATATGAGCGCAGGAAATGGTTTCCCAGTGATGTCTAATTTTAAGAATACTACTTTTGTTTCAGGGTATAATCCATCTCAACTCAACTTGTTTTGTGAGAAGGGATTGGACTTTTTGTCCACTATGACTCCTTGGTCAATGCTTGTTAACTCTATTGATAAGCCAAGGTACAAGTGCTTGGAAGAAAAGATGCTGGAATTTTTTGAGTGTCCTCTTCAGACCTTTTAACTCAATTCAACTCACAAAAGAAGTCATACAAAGAACTAATACAAAGATGTAATTAGTTGTTAATCGCTAATCGCTAATCACTAATAAATAAAATTGAAAATAATTTGCATCCATTATTAAGATGCACATTATTATGAAAATTCCTGTGCTAACAACACGATTTGACAGCAATACATGGTTAGAAAATTCTATGTATAGGGAGAGAAATGGAATACAAGGTTGTATTTATGGTTCAGCAACCAAAATGAAAGGAACAATACCACTTAATGTTATTGTATTTGTGATTGCAATGAATAATAGTTCTAATAAAATAGAAGGTATAAGTCTTGTTCGTAATATTACACACCTTGATAAATATTATAAAATATATAGTTCAGGAACATATAACCGATATATATATAAAAGTAAATATCATATTGAACGCGAAAATTTATGCCCTTATTTACTCAACATAATTGACCAAATATGTTTTAAAGGAAAAACCCATTTAAAGCGCGGTATAGGGTTTACAAGTATTCCTGAAAAGTTGCAGAGAACATCAACTTATGACCTAGAACCAATGATAAAAGAAATATTCTTAAAAAAATTCGGTAATCATATTATTGAGTCCAACAATTTAGAATCAGAAGCAGAAGCAGAAGCAGACACAGAATCAGAATATATAAATAGAAAACAAGAACAACAAGTACAAGAACAAATGATGAGAGAAACTTGATAAATAAAGAAATAAAGAAATAAAGAGAATAATCTAATAATATTAAAATGTCAAAAACTATTGATACAAATATCAATAATTATAGCGTAGAAGAATTAATGGCTATTTTAGGTATTGAATCACCTGAAGAAGATGAAATCATTGAAAAAACCCAAACATATATAGAGCAATTTGAAGCGGAAGATAATGATGAAATGATTTCTTTTTTTGAAAATATCCGTGATGCATTATTAAGATATTCAGAAGATTATGATGATGGTGGAAATTCATTCAAACCTAACCAAGAACAAACATCTAATTGGATAGAAAATCAATATATGAAACAAGGCAATGAAACCCAAAATTCCAAGATTACAGAAAGAAAACAGAAAATAAATGTTTATGCAAATCAACATGTCCCAATGAAAAAAGAACAACTCGGAGTTAGTAATACTTTCAATGTTGATGTTGCACAAGATGTTTTAAATCCTAATTTAAAAAATACAACTCAACGCATTATTAATTTAGATAGCCAATACAGACAAGTCAATGCAATTAACGGATCATCTACCGATTACACTCTTGATTTATCTGAATCTATTTTAGATGTATTGTCTATTCGCCTTTATTCCTTCCAAATCCCCTTCACCTGGTACAATGTAGATTATAATTATTGTAATACTTGTTTTTTTATTAGCTTCACTGATGAAAATGGCAATATTTTACAATCTGTTACAATCTCTGTATCCCCTGGAAATTATACTACTGATGATTCATCTATAAATACCTCTATTTGTTATGCTATTAATGCAAGTTTAGTAAATGCAGGATTTACATTCACTATCAATCCTGTGACAAATATTAATCAAATCAATGGATTATGTACTATGAATTTATACGGAGGAGAATACACAATTGATGATACAACATATATCATTGATGAAACCACCTTGCTGACATTTTTTGACCCAACAAATACATTATCTTGTAATAAGTCATGTGTAAGTCAAAATTATATAAATCAAACACTCGGATGGTCACTCGGTTTTCGCGTTCCTGAAATGCTAATTGATATTAATGGTAATACAGGAACTGCAATTTCCAATTTCTTCGGTCCAAAATATCTTATATTGGTAATAGATGATTATAACCAAAATCATATTAATAATGGCCTTATTGGCATCACAGAATATGATAATAATTTGAAACTGCCATCTTATTATTCAACTGACATACCATATGCGTGCTCGGCTCCCATACAAGGCACCACAAATTTACTTCAAAATAGTCAATCATTATCTCAAGACCCTGACGCTGGAACATTAATTATGGAAAAATATAACGCAACTTATAAACCTGGAATATGTTATTTACCTAGTGCTCCTAGAACATTAACTCAATCTCAGTTATATACTATCAATGAAATCATCAAAAATAATGAAAAAAATACAAATTATAGAACAAAATCTCCAACAACTACTGATACTTTAGCAATCATACCTATTAAACGCTCTTTAAATTCTAAAATCGGTGAATTATATGTGGATTTTGGTGGTTCTTTGCAAGATAATAAAAGAACCTATTTCGGACCTGTAAATTTAGAAAGATTACATGTTAAATTACTTGATGATAAAGGTAATGTATTAAACTTAAATGGCGCTGATTGGAGTATTACTTTAATATGCGAAGTTCTTTATCAATATTAAGATTTTTATCATTTTTATCAATATTAAGATTTTTATCAATTATTTATACTATCAATATATATCTCATGAGAGAAAACGAACATAATTCATATAATATGATTAATACAATTTCAAAAATTATTGATACAATCGGTTATTTTGGACCAGAAATATTATTTATCATATCTATTATCCTGTTATTTCATACAAAAACATTATTATATGTTTATTTATTATGTTATTTGATTAATTCCATATTTAATATCATTTTGAAGGGAATCATCAAACATAAACGTCCTCAAGAAGACCAACATTTATTCAATATTTGGCTTAATAATGGAATGAAAAATGACCGTCATTGGTATGACCGTTTTGGTATGCCCTCTGGACATGCTCAGCATGTATTTTATTCTACTGCCTTCATATTTCTCTCTTTAAAAAATATTTATTGGTTCATTTTCTATTTATTGATTTCTTTGAATACTCTTTATCAGCGTGTTAAATATCAAAATCATAGTGTTTCACAAGTTATTGCCGGTGCAATTGTTGGTTCTTTGATAGGTGTATTATCATATCATTATGGACGAATCTTAATAAAAGGCAGTTTAAAACATAAACCTGATGATAATGCTCCTATTTAGAGGAACGATTTTTTGTCCTTCTTTTTCGTATTTTTCGTCTTTTTGTCATTGCTTTACACTTTTTGGATTTTCTACCACCTCTGCAAGCACCACCTTCACAACTATATTTATCACATGATAAATCAATTATGGAAATATCCTTATATCCATAACCAATATATAGTTCATAAATCCATCCTAAAGTTGTTCTTCTACCAAGTTCATCCCAATTACACCTTTTAACATTTCAAACGCCGATTTTCACGACATTAAAAAATAAAAAAATGTAAAATCAATAGTAAGGAATTTCACCTTACGATTGCCTAATTTCGTTTCTTGCTTTTACTGAAGTAATACAAGGAGAAGGCGTATGCTTTAACTGAAACTCTTCTGGTCTGGTTTGTGTATTTAACCATTCCTTCGCAAGTTTCATTATAGAAATAGCAGAATTTTTATCCCTTGTTCTACATACGCCATTTTTGTTTTTGGAACTCACGCAGGTAGAACAACAGAATAATCTGTATATTTCTTTTCCTTTTTTATCTTTTTGATGTTTTAACTCATTATAACATTCATAGCATTTTTGAGATGTATAAAATTCGTTTATTGTTATAGTATCATATTTCTTATGTATTAGTTTCCTTAATCCTTTATTCATAGTAGGCATTATATTTTTCATTTGAGTTGTTCTTCCCCAATTACCATAACCAATAATGATATTTTCTCCAAAAGTTTCCTTTATTTTATTCAAAAATATATCTATACTTTTCTTACCATAACTATATTGACGAAATTTCATTTTTCTCCAAACTTCTTTTCTATAAAATTCTATTGTTTCTTTATTCAGTTTATTTTTTTCTACCAGATACACTTTGAATTTTTCATAATCAACGGATTTGCTATTTTTACTTGACAAATGAGTTTCTTTTTCAATAATATTATTTCTTTTCTTTTCTTGTAATAAAATTCTCTCATTCCTTTTTCCGTAACTTTCTACCTTTCTTTGTGATGCTGTAAATTGAAGTTTATTTCCATTTTTATCCATCATATAAACTAATGAATGCTTACCAGGGTCGCAACCAACTATATTCCTTTCTTTCAAACTATCTAACTGCTCTTTGGATAAATCTTCTATATTGTAAAATTCTTGTTCTTGTAAGATAGGAATTCTACTTCCCCATTTTTTATCTTTCAAATCTTTTCTAATGAAAAGCAAACAACAACTAATTCCGTCAGTTTGAATTTGGTTGTGAAACTGATAATGTTTATTCTTGAATATTTTATTTTTCATATCAAAAAAATTACACCATACTTCATTTTGATTATCTTTTACATTACTTAACAATTCACCCTTTTTGATTTTATTACCTTCCTTGTCTTTTTCAGGACAGAACAAATTTATTAAACTTGCTGTATCTATAATAATATGTTTTGGAATGATATTGTTTCGTAATGGTAAGGGTTGGAATAATTTACTTTCTTGTTTTTCCAATACCGAATTCATATATAACATTCCTTTCAAGTATTCAAATGGTCTAACCTTAATATCATAATGAATTGACTTTTTAATTTCATTAGGTAAAATATTAGATAAATGAGTAAGTTTCCAGTTAGAAAATATTTCATCTGTTTCATTCAATTCTAATAATTGTTTCTTGAATTGAAATAAAGTTGCTTTATCTTCTGTTATTTCGTTTGTAGTTTTGTTAATAAATCGTAAGAAATGCTGAATAAAATGTTCTTGGAAATTATTATGTAAAGAAGTATGTATTTGTGTTGCTAAATAAGGTAATAAGAAAGTAGTATTTTTCAAATTGGTTTTTTCGTGGTTAAGTAATGGTTGGTATTCTATTTTGTAAAATGTATCTAATAATTCTAAAAGTTCTGTATCTTTTCCTTTCTTTCCTCTATTATCTCTTAACCCTAATGTTTTGATACAATACAAAATAAATGTTTCGTCTATGGTTGGTAAGAGTAGATTATTTGTATAACAATTCAAAATATACAACCGAATAAATTGATAGGTATGAATAATTAAATCATTCATTTCAAAAACCAAATTGTTTATAACTGGTTGTATGGCATCACGATTTAGAAGAATAGTTTTGAGTGGTATTTTGAAAGTTTTATAGGCAGATTTTTCATTATTCCTAAATTCTTGGAATATCTCCTTTGGTTTTTTCTTTTTTACCATTCTATATATTTACTAAAGAAAATAAATTTTTTAAGTAATTTTTTATATAATTAATTTATTAATTTCCTAAATATTTTCTTTTTCCAATTTTTCTTTTTCCATTTTTTCTTTGCGTTTTTGATATGCTAATTTATTATATTCTTTCCTTTTTTCCTTATCTATATTCGGTTTATAATTATTTTTTTCTTTGTATTCTTTTACCTTTTTTATAATTTCTTCTTTATGATTTTGGTAATATTTTTTCATATTAGAAGGAGCAGTATATTTTTTCAAATGTTCTTTGGTTTCAATTAATTCGTTTTTAGTTTTTTCCAATTCTGTTTTTAAAAAATTTATTTCCTTAATAAATTCTTCGTTAGTCATTAAGGTATTATAATAATTTATTTTTATATAATTTACACTATATAAAAATCGGCGTTTGAAATGTTAAAAGGTGTAAACTAATGCCTTCATAACAAGGTAATTCTTTATAAAGAGTATTATCATTTTCATCTTTAAATCTACCTCCATGTGATTTTATTATTAATAAAACTTGTTCTGTCATTCTATAATATTAATTAGTATTTTTTTTGTTCCTCTTTTGCTTTTTGTCATTCTTTTGTTTGCCTTTCTCCTTCTGCTTCTGCTTCTGCTTCTGCTTCTAGTTTTATTACCTCCAGTTTGAAAGTTTCTTCTCCAATCTAATTCATTTTCTTCTATTATTTTAGGCCCTATATCATTCAAATAAGTCATCAATTCATTTACATCTCTATTTTCTTCTTTAAAATATGGTTTAATAAATGTATTATCACCTATATTATCATCTATGTATTTTTCTTGAATAATTTTACAAACCCTTTCATTATCATACACATTCTTCATCATAATATCATATTCATTATCATCCATTGCATTCAGAATATAAAATGATGGTAATTCATATATTATTGGCCCTTGGGGTCTTGCACCCCCTCTTTGACCTCTTCTTTGTGGCTTTTTTGGGTTAGCTTTTTGTGCTTCTATTTCTCTCTCAAACTCATCTGCTTGTTCATCTTCTTGTTGTCTTTTTCTTAGTTCAGGTAATTGTCTTATCAAACTCATATCTTGTAATTCTTGTGAACTACCTGGGCCTCCTATTTTTGATTCAGAAACTACTTCTTCTTCATTAGAATCACCTTCATTTTCATCTTCTCCAGTAGCAGCAGAAAGAGAAGATATGCTACTTCTAGCAGGAGTCACAGGACCACTTGATGCTGCTATATTTCTTTCCTCTTCAAGAGGGTCTCCACCACTAGGGACCCTAGGAACTGCAACATTAGTCACACTAACTCCACCACCAGGAACAGGAGCACTTGAAGCACTAGGAGCCCCACCAGAAGCACCAGGAGCACCAGGAGCACTAGGAGCACTTGAAGC
>Ga0214921_10008316_pt1 | contig 13500 bp, 10 predicted proteins | sample LL1505_MetaG_FD_177992 | JGI IMG/M metagenome (GOLD analysis project Ga0214921, IMG submission 177992) | Freshwater microbial communities from Lake Lanier, Atlanta, Georgia, United States - LL-1505 | ecosystem: Environmental > Aquatic > Freshwater > Lake | place: USA: Georgia | collected... | reverse complement strand
AAGCCGCGCGATAGAATCGCTCGGTGGTTCCTAATCTTTGAGCAGATCAGAGATCATGATCTGAGACAGGCGCTCGGCGGCGGCCTGATCGGCAGCCAAGATTGCCGCTCCCACTGCTTTTGGAATTTTCTGACCAATGGGGCAGCCCTTGGCCCCGGGCGGTGGCATGCCGAGATGGGCGCAGCCGTTCACCGCGCGCAGCACTTGATCAAGGCTAATGGCGTTTGCGGGCTTGAGAAGCCAAGCCCCGCCATTCGCACCCGCCCTGGTCGCAATCAGACCCGCCTTGGCCAGCATTGTCGTCACCCGCCGAACCACCACCGGATTGGTTGGCATGGAGGCGGCCAGTGCCGCGCTCGATACCGCCGCGCTCGAGCTAAAGGCCTCCTTGTGCGCCAGATAGGCCAGAGCGTGGGCGGCGACGGGGAATTTTTGGCTATCGGACATGGTGGAATTTTCCTGACGGCGCAGCATAGGCGCGTTGTCCGGGACACAACAGGGACGAATCTAATGTTGGCTTGGTGCGAATCAAGCGTCAGGTCGATTGAACCTTGCCCAGAAAGGGTCTATCGCCCGATCCCAATGTTTGATTTCCGGCGGGACCCTCTAGCGATAGGGTCTTCCGAGGGGGTTCAATGGCTTCTGAAGCCTTAGGTGACACTACCCATTCCCAAGATCCCGCAGCGGCCACGCCGCCCGGGTCCAACGGAAATGGTCACGGACACCATGGTGAGGCCCAGCGCTTCTGGCCCATGGTTCTCGGCTCCATCGGCGTGGTGTTTGGCGATATCGGCACCAGTCCGCTCTATGCCATGCGCGAAGCCCTGCACCATGCGCGCAGTACCACACAGCTCGAACATGCTGTGATCGGAGTGGTGTCGCTGGTTCTGTGGGCGCTGCTCCTGGTGGTGACGGTCAAATATGTCATCTTCCTGATGCGGGCTGACAATAAGGGCGAAGGCGGAACCCTCGCCTTGATGGCTCTGGCCCAGAGAGCCCTTGGCCAACGATCCACAGCGGTCTTCTTCCTTGGCGTCATTGGCGCGGCCCTGTTCTATGGCGACGGCATCATCACCCCGGCCATTTCGGTCTTGGGCGCGATGGAGGGCTTGAAGGACGCGCCAAATCTCGGAGCCACCCTGTCCCCCTATGTCTTGCCCGCCTCGGCAGGCATTTTGGTGGCGCTGTTTTTGGTTCAGGCCAAAGGCACTCAGAGCATGGCCAATCTGTTTGGCCCAATCACCTTAACTTGGTTCTTTGTCCTCGCTGCGCTCGGCATGCTTCATATTGCCGATAATTGGTCGATCCTGCGGGCCTTTAGCCCCTACTATGGCATCCGGTTCTTGCTTGAGAACGGGTTCGTCGGCTTCGTGATTCTCGGTAGCGTCTTTCTGGCCGTTACGGGGGCTGAAGCGCTCTACGCCGATATGGGCCATTTCGGCAAAAAGCCGATCCGCACCGCTTGGCTGATCCTCGTCCTGCCGTGCCTCGCCCTCAACTATCTGGGCCAAGGGGCTCTGGTCCTGTCCCATCCCGCCGCGCGCGCCAACCCCTTCTGGGAAATGGTGCCCGACTTTGCCTATTGGCCGGTTCTGGGTCTGGCCACCGCCGCCGCCGTCATTGCCAGCCAAGCGGTCATTACAGGGGCCTTCTCCATGACCCAGCAGGCGGTGCAACTCGGCCTTTTGCCGCGCATCGATATCAAGCGTACGTCAGAGACCCAGTCGGGCCAGATCTATGTGCCTGCGGTCAATAGCCTGCTGCTGATCGGCGTTCTTCTTCTGCTGTTTGTGTTCCAGACCTCCAGCGCCCTGGCCTCGGCCTATGGCATTGCAGTAACCGGCTCGATGTTTGTCGATACCCTGCTGGCCTATGTGATTATGCGGCGGATGTGGAAATGGTCGCGCGCGCAGTGCCTGGTCCTTCTACTGCCTCTGGGTATTTTGGATCTGGTGTTCATCTCCTCCAACCTGTTGAAGATCCCAGACGGGGCTTGGTTGCCGCTGGTCTTGGGCGCAGGTCTGGTGACGGTCATGTGGACCTGGACGCGCGGATCTCAGATCCTCACCGACAAGACCCGACGTGACAGTGTGCCTTTGAGTGAGTTGATTGCCATCCTGCACGCTCGAGCCCCGCACCGTGCGCCCGGCACGGCGATCTTCCTGACCTCAGACCCTGACGTGGCGCCGGTCGCCCTGATGCACAACATCAAGCACAATAAGGTCCTGCACGAAAAGAACGTGATCTTGACCGTGCGCACCACCGAAACGCCGCGCGTGCGTGAAGAGGACCGGGTGACGATCGAGAAGGTCAATGACGACTTCAAGAAGGTTTTCATCAACTATGGCTTCATGGAAAGCCCGAACGTACCCAAGGCCTTGGCCCTCTGTCGCAAGCTCGGCCTGAAGTTTGACATTATGGCCACCAGCTTCTTCCTCGGTCGTCGCTCGGTCGTGCCGTCGGCCCAGTCGGGTATGCCACTGTGGCAGGACAAGATCTTCATCTTCCTGATGCGCAATGCCGCCAATCCGACGGACTTCTTCAAGATCCCACCGGGCCGCGTGGTCGAGATGGGCGCGCAGGTGACCGTCTGATGGAACAAATCTGATGGACTGGCTGACCCTCATTGTCGACGGTCTCTGGATTGCCTCGCTGGCCATTATGAGCAGCGTCTCGCGCCAGACCTTTGGCCGTATCCTGCCGTCTGCCAAGGTGCCGATGCAGTTTGGTCTGGGCGGTGTTCCAACCTGGCGGGCCTCGCGTCTGATGGCCGTGACGCTGACTCCAATCATCGCCTGCGGTGTTTGGCTGGTCCTGCTGACAACCGGACAAACTGCGCCCGAAGGGTCGTCCACCCGGATCATCATGCTGGGCACGCGCCTGTTCATCGCGCCCCTGCTTTGCCTGACCCACCTTTGGCATATGCGTCAGGCCTTGAAGGTCTTGGCTGCCGAAGGCCAGCTTAGGTCTTGACCTTCGCGCCAAGGTGCCTTTGAACCCCAGCGCGCTTCAAATTCCATTTCTTAGGATCGCCCACCATGTCCGACGCCAAACGTTCCGTGAAAAAAGTCGTGCTCGCCTATAGTGGCGGTCTGGACACCTCGATCATTTTGAAGTGGCTGCAGACCGAATATGGCGCTGAGGTCGTGACCTTCACCGCCGATCTGGGTCAAGGCGAAGAGATCGAACCGGCGCGGGCCAAGGCTCTGGCGGCGGGCGTCAAGCCAGAGAACATCTTTATCGAAGATGTGCGCGAAGAGTTCGTGCGCGACTATGTGTTCCCGATGTTCCGCGCCAACACGGTCTATGAGGGCCAATATCTGCTCGGTACCTCAATCGCCCGTCCGTTGATCGCCAAGAAGCAGATCGAGATCGCCCGCAAGGTCGGGGCCGACGCGGTCAGCCATGGCGCGACCGGTAAGGGTAATGATCAGGTCCGTTTCGAGCTCGGCTACTATGCCCTTGAGCCTGACATCCACGTAATCGCCCCTTGGCGCGAATGGGATTTTAAGTCCCGCGAGGCCCTGCTGGCCTTTGCTGAGGCGCACCAGATTCAGATCGCTAAGGATAAGCGCGGCGAGGCCCCGTTCAGCGTCGACGCCAACCTTCTCCATTCCTCGTCCGAGGGTAAGGTGCTGGAAGATCCTGCGGTCGAGGCCCCTGAATTTGTCCATATGCGCACCATCGCGCCCGAAGATGCGCCTGATCAGCCACACATCTTCACCATCGATTTTGAAAAGGGCGATCCGGTCGCCATCGATGGTGTGGCCATGTCGCCCGCGACCTTGCTGACCAAGCTGAACCAACTGGGCCATGACAATGGCGTCGGGCGGCTGGATCTGGTTGAGAACCGCTTTGTCGGCATGAAGTCGCGCGGCGTCTATGAGACCCCCGGCGGCACCATCCTTTTGGCCGCGCACCGGGGTATTGAGAGCATCACGCTGGATCGTGGCTCGATGCACCTGAAGGACGAGCTGATGCCGAAATATGCGTCACTGGTCTATAATGGCTTCTGGTTCGCCCCAGAGCGCGAGATGCTGCAGGCCGCCATCGACTATTCGCAAACCGAAGTCAGCGGTCAGGTGCGGGTCAAGCTCTATAAGGGTAATGTCTCGATCATTGGCCGGACCAGCCCCAATAGCCTCTATGACCAGGACCTCGTCACCTTCGAAGAGGGCAAGGTCGCCTATGATCACCGTGATGCGGGGGGCTTTATCAAGCTCAATGCCCTGCGCCTACGGGTGCTGGCCAAGCGCAATCGCCGGGCCGAATAGGCGCACACATCGTCCTCATTGAGGCACATAGAATTCGGGCGTCCTTGGAAACCAAGGACGCCCTTTTTGTCGTCTAGAGGTCTTTGAAGCTTTTGCCTTCGGCGACCAGCTTTTCGAGCAGGGCTGAGGGTTTGAATTCCTCGCCCATCTGGGCTTGGAAGGACTTCATCTTTTCCAAAACCTTGGGCAAGCCGATTAGGTCGCCATAGAACATGGGGCCACCGCGATAGAGCGGCCAGCCATAGCCATTGAGCCAGACAATATCGACGTCCGAAGCGCGGATCGCCATGCCCTCTTCGAGGATCTTGGCCCCTTCATTGATCATCGGATAGACGCAGCGCTCGAGGATCTCTTCGTCGCTAATGTCGCGGCGATTGATGCCCTGCTTGGCGGCGAAGTCGAGAATGATCTTCTCAACGACGGGCGAGGGGATAGCGTTGCGGTTCTCGTCATAGTCATAATAGCCGGAACCCGACTTCTGACCGCGACGATCCATTTCGCAGAGCACTTCGCGAATGGTCGAGCTCTTGCTGTTCTCTTTGGACCAGCCGATGTCCAGACCGGCCAGATCGCTCATGGCAAAGGGTCCCATGGGGAAGCCGAAATCAAACAGCACGCGGTCGATATCCCAAGGCATGGCGCCTTCCATGACCAGCTTTTGCGCTTCACGCTGGCGCTGTGACAGGATGCGGTTGCCGACAAAGCCGGGGCAGACCCCAACCAGAACCGCGACCTTGCCGATCTTCTTGCCGATCTGCATGGAGGTGGCGATGACCTCCTTCGAGGTGGCCGCACCGCGAACAATTTCCAACAGCCGCATGACGTTGGCAGGCGAGAAGAAGTGCAGGCCGATCACCGATTCAGGACGGGTCGTCGCCGAAGCGATCTCGTTGACGTCCAGGTAGGAGGTGTTGGAGGCCAAGATGGCCCCGGCCTTGGCGATCTTGTCCAGACGGCCAAAGACGTCCTTCTTGATATCCATATTTTCGAACACGGCCTCGATGATCAGGTCGCAATCGGCCAGATCTTCTAGCGCCAGCGTGCCGGTCAGAAGGCCCATGCGGGTCTCGACATCGGCCTGGGTCAAGCGGCCCTTCTTGGCGGTGTTTTCGTAGTTCTTGCGGATGGTGGCGATGCCCCGGTCCAAAGCGGCCTGCTGGGTCTCAACGATGGTTACAGCGTAACCGGCGCTGAGGAAGTTCATCGAGATGCCGCCGCCCATGGTGCCCGCGCCGATGACGCCGACCTTCTTGATGGGCAGGATGGCGACATCATCACCCACATCCGGGATCTTGGCGGCTTGGCGTTCTGCGAAGAACACATAGCGCTGAGCGGCCGACTGGCTGCCGGTCATCAGTTCCATGAACAGCTTGCGCTCAACGGCCATGCCTTCGTCGAAGGGCAGGTTCACGGCCGCTTCGATGCACTTGATGTTGCTTTCGGGGGCCATAAAGCCGCGGAACTTACGGGCATTGGCCTTGCGGAACTCGGCGAACAGGCCGGGATTGGCGCGGTCAGCCAGAACCTTGTCTTCCAGATCGCGAACGCGCTTGAGCGGACGGCCCTCGGCGACGATCTTCTTAGCAAAGGCAACGGCGGTTTCGCGCAGCTTGCCCTCTTCGGCCAAATCATCGACCAGACCCATGGCCAAGCAAGCCTTGGCGCCAACATGCTGGCCCGTGGTCATCATTTCCAAGGCCTTGGCGGCACCGACAATGCGCGGCAGGCGCTGGGTGCCACCGGCACCGGGCAGCAGGCCGAGATTGACTTCTGGCAGGCCGCACTTGGCCGACGGAACAGCAACGCGGTAATGGCAGGTCAGGGCCACTTCCAGACCGCCGCCCAGTGCCGTGCCATGGATGGCGGCGACGACAGGCTTAGAGGCGTTTTCGATGGTGTTTTGGACATCTTGCAGGCTTGGGCCGACAGGGGCCTTGCCGAATTCGGTAATGTCAGCACCGGCGATGAAGGTGCGGCCGTCGCAGATCAGGACCACCGACTTGACGGTGCTATCGGCCAAGGCGGCATTGATGCCGAGGGTCAGGCCTTCGCGCACGGGGGCGGACAGGGCGTTCACTGGCGGCGAGTTCAAGGTGACGATGGCGACATCGCCCTCGACGGAAAGGGTGGTGACGGCGTTCAAGATCTTGGCATCTGCGGACATGGCGTTTCCCAGTTTTCTGCGTTCGTGATTGCAGTTTCGAACAGTTGTTGGGAAGAGTGATAACAGCGCCCAATCGTCAAGGCCATACGGCTCACGCAGGGGTGATGATAACAATTGGCCATGACGTAACGGCAAGATCAGGGTGAGGAACCGACTATGAAGATTAAAGACAAGGTCATCGTCGTTACGGGCGGTGCAAATGGCATTGGTGAGGCCATGGCCCGCCGCTTTCATGCCGAAGGGGCCAAGGCCGTCGTCGTCGCTGACCGCGACTTTACCCGCGCCCAGATGGTCGCTTCAGAGATCGGCGGCCTCGCCGTGGCCTGCGACGTGTCGGTTGAGGCGGATATCCAAAATCTGGTCAAGCAGACCCGCGATGCTTACGGCGAGATCGACCTGTTCTGCTCCAATGCGGGCATTGCCGATGGGGACCCCGATAAGAATAATGCCGCCTCTGCAAGCAACGCCGCCTGGGAACGCAGTTGGGGCGTCAATGTCATGGCCCATATCTATGCCGCCCGCGCCGTCCTGCCCGAATGGATCGCGCGCGGCGAAGGCTATTTCCTCAACACCGTCTCGGCAGCGGGCCTCCTGTCCCAGATCGGCAGCGCGCCCTATTCGGTGACCAAGCACGCGGCCATCGGTTGGGCGGAAAATCTCGCACTCAATCATAAGGACCATGGCATCAAGGTCTCGGTCCTATGCCCGCAAGGGGTGGATACCAACCTCTTGCGCGCCGGACCCGAAGGCCCGCAAAACCTCGACGGCGTGCTGTCACCGCAAGAGGTTGCTGAAAGCGTGATTCAAACCTTGGACGAAGAAAAGTTCCTCGTCCTGCCCCACCCTGTGGTGCTGAACTATATGCGCAACAAGACCAACGACTATGACCGCTGGATCGGCGGCATGGCCAAACTCCGCCGCGCGATCTTTGCGGCACGGTAGGGGGAAGCAAAACAAGGCCCTCACCCAACCCTCTCCCACAGGGAGAGGGCTAACGAAGAACGATAAAGCCCTCGCCCCCTTGGGGGAGAGGGTTGGGTGAGGGGGTCATCCCCGCTCTCTCCGCCGCGTTTCCCGCGAAGGCCATTGTCCAGCATGCCACTTTCCACCTGTGCAAAAGGGTCTGGACCCCCGCCTTCGCGGGGGACGCGGTTGGGGCGGTAGATCATCCATAAGCAAATCTTCCCCCTCTGGGGGAAGTACCGGCGAAGCCGGGGTAGGGGGTTACTCGTGCCTCTACACACTCAGCATGAGAAAAAGCTGCGTCATTGCGAGGCGTGAAACGCCGAAGCAACCCAGGGGACCATCACCTCAGGTCCACGTCAGACCCCTAGGTTGCTTCGCTGCGCTCGCAATGACAAGAAAACAAGGCCCTCACCCAACCCTCTCCCACAGGGAGAGGGCTAAGGAAGAACGAATAAGCCCTCGCCCCCTTGGGGGAGAGGGTGGGGTGAGGGGGTCATCCACGGCTTCCTCAAAATTTGGGATGAAAATCTCTTGGCGCCCAGCCGAAATCTGCAGCCGCAGGCTCGCCATCAAATACCAGATCCTCCGCCATGCGTTCACCCATCGCTGAAGTGGCTCCCGGCAAGAGGGGGGAGGCGAGGGTGAGGCCAAGGCGCCAGAGGTGCAGGGGCACTGACAGGATCAAGGGCTTACGGCCTAGCCCAGCAAAGACCCGCTCGGCCATGGCGCGGTAGGTCAAGGTTTCCCCACCCGGAAGATCATAGGCCCGGTTGACGGCGGCGAGGCTCGCGGCAGCATCCAGCGCGGCGCGGGCCAGATCTTGCCCGTGGACAGGCTGGCGACGGCCAAGCCCTTGCCCTGCAATGGGTAAGACCCCGAACCGGCGAATCAGTCCGGCCAGACGGCTGATATTTTGGTCCTGACCCTCGGCATAGATCAGGGTCGGCCTAAGCAAGGTCCAGCCAATGTTACGCGCCTCGCAAAATTCGATCACGGCCTCTTCGGCCAGACGCAGTCGCTCGGCCACTGCACGCTCGCCCGCATGGTTGGACGCAGCCTTGGTAAACCGGCTGGTCGAGGAAAAGGCCACCAGACGGGTCATACCGCGCGCGGCCAACGACTCTAGGGCCTGAGGCAAGACCCATAGGGAGGCCGCGCTGATGACCACAGACAGGTCCGGTAACTGATTTTGCAGGTTCGGTGCGGCCAGATCCGCTGTGACCCAATCGCCTGCCCCTGCCGTGCGCCCGAGGCCTCGCGCAGACAGGCCCCGATCCGCAGCCTCAGGCAGGACATAGCGCCCGACCAGGCTGCTCGCGCCCAAGACCATGATCGGGGGCTCTGGCCGCGCCGTGGGACCGGCCGATGGGTTTAGACTGGAACGCACCAAGGTTTGCGTTACCTTCAATCGCGAATGGGCCTCAATAACGGCTCTGACGATTGTCATTATAAGGTATTTGCCCATGCGCCGCCGCACCTTTCTGGCCGCCTTGCCTCTGATCGCCGTGGTGCCGGGCCTGGCGCGCGCGGCGTCGGGCAGCGCAACGCCTCCCGTAAACAATTTGCAGCGCCCAGATATGCACGGCGGCGACCGTATTGCTGGTGCTAGCTACGCCTCCCGCTCGCCCGTTTGGGGACGTTCTGGGGCGGCAGCCACCGCCCATCCCAATGCCAGCCTGATCGCTGTCGACATCTTGCGAAAGGGTGGTTCAGCGGTCGATGCGGCGATTGCGGCCAATGCAGCCCTAGGCTTCCTCGAGCCTGTATCCTGCGGCGTCGGCGGCGATTGTTTCGCTATGCTGTGGGACCCCAAGACCAAGCAGGTCGTTGGCCTCAACGGTTCAGGTCGCTCACCGCGCGGCCTGTCTTTGGAGACCCAGCGCGCCCGCGCCCGCAACGGGCATATCAATCCCTATGGCGCAGTATCCGTCTCTGTGCCCGGTGCGGTGGATGCTTGGTGGGCGCTGCATCAGCGCTATGGCCGCCTGCCTTGGGCTGATCTGTTCGAGCCCGCCATTGCCTTGGCCGAGCAGGGCCAGCCTGTCGCCCAGACCATCGCCTATTACCTTCAGGCCAGCCATCGCCGCTTCACCATGCCCGATCAAGGCATCGAAGAGGTGGAGAACTTCAAGCGGACCTATGCGGCGACCGGAGCCACACCGCGCGAAGGCGAGATTTTCCGCAACCCCGATCTGGCCAAGACCTATCGCAAGATCGCGGCGGGCGGGCGGGCGGCCTTCTATGAGGGCGAGATCGCCGATGGGATCGAGCGCTATTTCAAGCGCATTGGCGGTTGGATGACCAAGCAGGATCTGGCCAGCCACCATGCGCAATGGACCAAGCCGCTGGTCACCAACTATCACGGAACCGATGTCTATGGTCTGGGCCCCAACAGCCAAGGCCTGAGCACCCTACAGATGCTCAATATCCTCGAGAATTTTGACCTGCCCGGCATGGGCTTTCAGACCCCGGCCAGCCTGCATCATCAGATCGAGGCCAAGCGTCTGGCCTTTGAAGACCGTGCCAAATTCTTTGCCGATCCAGACTTTGGCAAGATTCCGGTCGAGTGGCTCAATTCCAAGGACTATGCCGCCCAGCGGGCCAAGCTGATCCGGCCCGATCGCATTCTGACGCCGGTCTATCCGGGCCAAGCTCCCAGCCATGGCGACACCACCTATTTCTGCACCGCTGATTCCGACGGCATGATGGTCTCGCTGATCCAGTCCAACTATCGCGGCATGGGATCAGGGTTGGTGCCGGACAATATGGGCTTCATGTTCCAGGACCGGGGCGAGCTGTTCAATCTGAACGACGGCCACCCGAACCTCTATGCGCCGGGCAAGCGGCCGTTCCAGACCATCATTCCGGGCTTTGCCTGTAAGGATGGCGCGCCGCTTCTGGCCTTCGGGGTCATGGGCGGGGACATGCAGCCGCAAGGCCAGGCGCAGGTCATTATCAATATGACCGACCATGGTCTGGATGTGCAGGCCGCCGGGGACAATCCGCGTTGGCACCACGAAGGCTCCAGCGAACCGACGGGCGAGCCGCAGGACGGGGTTGGAACCTTGAGGCTCGAATCAGGCGTTCCCCAAGCCACCCGCGAGGGCCTAGCCGCATTGGGCTGGAAGTTTGGCCCATCAGACGGCGGCTTTGGAGGATATCAAGCCATCCAGCGGTTCGAGGGTCGCTACGCGGCGGCCTCTGAAATGCGCAAGGACGGTCTGGCGCTGGCCTACTAGCGGCGGCTTAAGGGGCCAAGCGTCCATCGACAATGGCGGTAGGCTCGAAGGTAAAGAGTACCTCCGGGTCCGGCTTGGCGACGTGGTTTGCCAGTTTCGGCGGCTTGATGACGTGCAAGATGTGTCGAATGACATTGAGCCTTGCGGTCTTCTTATGATCGGCTCGCACGCAAACCCATGGAGCCATAGCGGTGCTGGTGCGGGTCAGCATCTCATTGCGGGCGACGGAATAGTCGCACCATTTGGCCTCGGCCACATCGTCCATGGCACTGACCTTGAGCCGCTTTAGGGGATCGGTGCGGCGCGCCTTCAGCCGGCGGACCTGCTCATTGCGGTCAATATCCAGCCAGATCTTGATCAGGACAATGTCGGCCTCGATCAGCATATTCTCGAAATTGGGGGCGTCCTTGAGGAAGTCGGCCTGCTGCTGCGGCGTAGAAAAGCCCATCACCCGCTCGACGCCAGCGCGGTTGTACCAAGAGCGGTTGAAGATCACGATCTCACCCGCAGCGGGTAGATGCTCGACATAGCGCTGGAACCACCACAGGCTCTTATCGCGGTCAGAGGGCTTAGGCAGCGCCACCACGCGGGTATTTCGCACCGCCAGATATTCAACGATGCGCTTGATCGTACCGTCCTTGCCCGAGGCGTCTCTCCCCTCAAACAGGATGACGATCTTGCGGCCCTTGGCCATGGCCCAGACCTGCATATTGACCAATTGGATCTGCAGGTCCCTCAGGGCGTCGTCATAGTCGGCAAGGGCGGCAGCCTTTTTGTCGGCAGATTTAGGCATGGGCGTGACCTCTTGGACGTTCTGCGCAGGCTTTGCCGTGCGCTCGGTCTAGCGGCGAGGCCCACAAAGGTGCAAAATCGAACCCATGATACGCCTTTTTGTTCCCGATGACCTGTCCCTTGACATCGCAGTGGCACCCAGCCCTGAGCAGGCGCGCTATCTGACCTCGGTCATGCGCCTTGGCCTTGGCGATGAGGTGGCCCTGTTCAATGGCCGCGATGGCGAGTGGTTGGCCAAACTCAGCCTGATCAGCAAGCGCGCCTGTCAGTTGACCATCGAGCGTCAGGTGGCGGTCCAAACCGAAGGCCCGGACCTTGATCTGGTCGTGGCATTGGTCAAGCGCGGGCCTTTGGAGACCATCGTCGAAAAGGCGGTCGAGCTCGGCTGTCGGCGTATTCGCTTGGTCACTACGCGCCGTACCAATGCCGGGCACGTCAATATTGAGCGGCTGCAAGCCATAGCGACCGAGGCCGCAGAGCAATGTGAACGGCTGGATGTGCCGCAGGTGCTTAGCCCCCAGCCGCTGGAAGCCCTTCTGAACAGGTGGGATACCCGCCGCCTGATGTTCTGCGACGAGGCCGGGGACGCCAAACCTGTGCTTGCTGCCCTTGAGGACCAAGGGGCGGGCCCTTGGGCGGTTCTGATCGGCCCTGAAGGCGGCTTTGCGCCCGAAGAACGGGCTCGCCTTCGCGACCTCGAGGCGGTGGTTCCTGTCACGCTCGGCCCCCGCATCCTGCGCGCTGATACTGCGGCCATTAGTGCCATCAGCCTTTGGCAAGCGGTTTTGGGCGATTGGTCTGAGGCCAAAGGGTGACTTTCCCCCACCATCGCCCTAGTTTCCCCTCCTCGTAACCGGAGCGGCACATGGCCTATCGCAGTCTGAGGGATTTCATTGCTGAGCTAGAGGCGGCGGGCGAGTTGGTCCGCGTCACCGAGCCGGTCTCCACCGTGCTGGAAATGACCGAGATCCAGACCAGGCTGCTGGCCGAGAGCGGACCGGCGGTCCTGTTCGAAAATGTCATCCGGGCCGATGGCGAGCCTTCGGACATGCCCTGCCTGGTCAACCTGTTTGGTACGGTCAAGCGTGTGGCCATGGGTGTGACGCTGGGCGGTGAGGCCCGCACCACGGCTGGCGAACTGCGCGAGGTCGGCGAGATCTTGGCCTTTCTGCGCCAACCTGTGCCGCCCAAGGGCTTTGCCGATGCCCTCGATATGTTGCCTCTGGTCAAGACCGTCATGTCGATGCGGCCCAAGGTGGTCAAGAAGGCCCCGGTTCAAGAGATCGTCTGGACCGGCGATCAGATCGACCTGACCAAGCTGCCGATCCAGACCTGCTGGCCGGGTGAGCCTGCGCCCCTCATCACTTGGCCCCTGATTGTCACCAAGGGCCCGGGCAAGGACCGCGAAGACGATTTCAATCTGGGAATCTATCGGATGCAGGTTCTGGGCAAGGACCGCGCGATCATGCGCTGGCTCGCTCACCGGGGCGGGGCGCAGCATCATCGCCGATGGAAAGAGTCCGGCAAGCGCGAACCCCTGCCGGCCTGCGCCGTTCTGGGGGCTGATCCTGGCACCATCTTGGCGGCTGTGACTCCGGTGCCCGACACCCTGTCCGAATATCAGTTCGCCGGTCTACTGCGCGGAGCCAAGGCGGAGCTGGTCGCGGCCAAGACCGTACCCCTGATGGTCCCCGCCGAAGCCGAGATCGTCATTGAGGGCCATGTGCTTCTGGATGATTATGCCGATGAGGGCCCTTACGGCGACCACACCGGCTATTATAATTCCGTCGAGCCGTTCCCGATCTTTCAGGTCAGCGCCATCACCATGCGGCGCAAGCCGATCTATCTGACCACCTTTACCGGCCGCCCGCCGGACGAGCCGAGCGTGCTGGGCGAGGCCCTGAACGAGGTCTTCATCCCGCTTCTTTGCCAGCAATTCCCCGAGATCGTCGATTTTTGGCTGCCGCCTGAGGGCTGTAGCTACCGTATCGCGGTGGTCTCGATGAAGAAGGCCTATCCGGGCCACGCCAAGCGCGTGATGATGGGCGTCTGGTCGTTCCTGCGG
>Ga0214921_10008315_pt1 | contig 13501 bp, 15 predicted proteins | sample LL1505_MetaG_FD_177992 | JGI IMG/M metagenome (GOLD analysis project Ga0214921, IMG submission 177992) | Freshwater microbial communities from Lake Lanier, Atlanta, Georgia, United States - LL-1505 | ecosystem: Environmental > Aquatic > Freshwater > Lake | place: USA: Georgia | collected... | reverse complement strand
CCTGTACCCACACCCACAATCTCACCACGCACCACATATTGCAAGGCGGCTTGCCCCACCAAAGTCTTTAATTCGTCTTGTGTCAAGGCGGTATTCGGTAAGGGGTTGCTCATGGGCGAAAATCCTCAGATCATCAAAGATTGAGATTATCCATGTCGTTTTTGCCATATTCGTGGGCCCGCCCTTTTCTGTTCTCAATGGATGCTGAAGTTGCGCACGAGCACACGCTTGCAGTACTTGCCAAAACGCAAAATACTCCTTTGCAATGCTTTTATGCCCAAAAAAGGATTGAAGACCCTATCCAACTTGCCGGACTCACCTTTCCCAACCGTGTTGGCCTAGCCGCGGGGTTGGATAAAAATGCCCAATGCATCGACGCCTTCAGCGCTTTTGGATTTGGTTTTATAGAAGTCGGCACCGTCACACCCAAAGGCCAACCAGGTAACCCTAAGCCTCGTATGTTCCGCCTACCGCAAGCCGATGCCTTAATCAACCGGCTTGGATTTAACAACGAAGGCTTAGACGCTTTTTTACACAATGTACAAAAAGCGAAGTTTCGCCAACAGTCTCAAGCGCGCCCGATGCTCTTGGGCCTCAACATCGGTAAAAACGCATCCACGCCCATTGAAAACGCTGCCGACGACTACCTCATCTGCCTAGAGGGTGTCTACCCGCACGCTGACTACATCACCGTCAACATCTCGAGTCCCAACACCAAAAACCTGCGCGAACTTCAAAGCGACGAAGCACTCGATGCGTTGATCTCTCAACTCTCTGCCAAACGCGCTGAATTAGCACAACGCCACCACAAGCAAGTTCCCGTCTTTATCAAAATTGCCCCTGATTTAGATGAGGCGCAGATTAGCGTCATTGCCAACACACTAAAAAAACACTGCACATCAGACGCTACAGTTTCTTGGGGCGTAATAGCGACCAACACCACCCTGGCACGTGAAGCTGTATCAGCTTTGCCACATAGCAATGAACCTGGGGGTTTATCCGGCAGACCTGTTTTTGAGAAAAGTAATGAAGTCATTCGTCAATTGCGACATGCCATGGGGCCTAGCTTTCCCCTCATTGGGGTGGGTGGAGTTTTGAGCGGTGAGGACGCAATTGCCAAGATCAAAGCAGGAGCTGATGTGGTGCAGATTTATACGGGCTTGATCTACAAGGGCCCAGCCTTGGTTACCGAAGCGGCAACTGCCATCCAATCATTGAGAGCGTAATTTGACCGGTTGTTGACAAAGATTACTCAATCACAACCGGCACAAACAATTTGTACCCTAATCGAGTGACCGCTTTGATACTGGGTTGCCCACCTAGGAGCACATCCATCTTGCGCCTGACACGGCTGACAACTTGCTCTATACGCAGCTTATTGGTGGGCTCTGGAAGGTCTATATCTCCGAAAACCTCAATCAACCTAGACATACTCAAAAGGTCACCTGATAGGGCCAGTTCTTGGACCAACTTGGCCTCGCTTACCGTCAATTTGATAACTTCTTTAGCAGGCGAGACAAGTTGCAATGCGGCCAAATGTAAAGACCAAACTTGGGTGTCAAATTGAGGGGAAATTCGTCTACAAAGATTTTGTAAAACGGTTGTTAATTCAGAGGGATTGACTGGCTTAGTCAGATAAACATCAGCGCCAGAATCGTAACCTTCGTGTCGGTCAATGCTTCTGACGCGGGCTGTCAGCATCACAATACCCATGGAAGGGTAAGCCAGTCGGACACGCTTGGCAATACTAATGCCATCTTCTTGGGGCAAGTTCAAGTCCAAAACGATGACATCTGGCTTGCTGATCGCAAGTTCTTGGTTTAACTCTTGGCCATCACCCACGCCCCGAATTGAAAAACCCGCGTCTACCAAATGGTGTTCCAATGCCTCACGAAGCGAAATATTGTCTTCAACCAAGATAACGCTGTTGTTGTTGGGAGGCATAAAAATAGATTTAGAAAGTTAATTATAAATTGCTAAATATATGTCCCAAATATCAGGTTTTCTCAGATTCTTTTGTACCTATCCAGTAAATTGCTCCAATGACTTGGTTTTCTATGCTCCGTGCAATATTCTCAGTGCTGATATTTTCAGCAATGGGACTGGCGTGGGCCGAAACTGTAAGTACCCAAAATATCGCTTTAGACCACGCAGCACAAGTAACGACTCTTCAGTTGGGCGCAGCATGCACCTTGTTACTTTGGGCCGCTATTCGATTTGTTCACATCAGAAAAAAAATATACTTTTTCAGCCTAGTGACATTGATATTTTCAATTGCCAGATTATTGATAACACAACCCAATGCATTCGTAGCTGATTTCAATTTAACGTCAGCGCAAATTTATCTACTGATGCCGTTTTTAAATTTAGGCACGATGGTGAATGGTTTATTCACCGTACACCTTGCAACTGCATCAGAAAAAACACAAGATCAACGTAGGTCACTTTTTTATTTAGTATTTGGATCAACGCTCGTTATTGCGATATTGAGTTTGTTTACAGATCGGAAACTGATTACAGGCATAGCTATCAGCATACTTGTAACCTTGGTTTTCATTATTGTTTATGACTTCATTAAATCGGCAAAAAATAAAGACGATCCAAAGCTGATATTTGTATTGAGATTTTTAATCTTAATGGTTTTAGCTGTTACTTTTGCAATTAATCTATCTTCTTTTATATTTTCTGATGTCATTCTTTTTCAAGAAATCAGGCTCTATAACTTACCGTTTTTTGCATTCATCGTATCGGGCGCATTGATCATTCATTTGGTCACCATCTTGGACCAAAATACATCCAACAAGTACTCACTGGATGCCATCAATGCGCTAAAGGTTGCAGCCGATGAAACTGCACTACGACAAAACCAGCAAAGGTTTTTGTCAATGCTGATGCATGAAATTCGTACACCGCTGAGCGTCATCAAAATTGGGGCAGATGCCATAACGAAGGCGAATCACCCGCAAGATCAAAAAAATATTTGGACTCAGAGAATTGACACTGCAATTGACAACATAGCCCAAGTCATTGATAACTGCGTCCAAGCTGAAAAACAAGAAAGCGGACTGATTCAGCCATCCATACAAAAGTATGTGATGAAAAACGAAATCGAGAGCTTGTATAAGCAATATTTGAGTGCGAACTCCGAATTAGAAACAAGAATAAAGTTTGAACTCGATGTCAACGATAGTACAACTGTCACCACTGACATCAATTACGTACGCTCTATTTTGCTAAATCTAATTAGCAACGCATACAAATATTCCCCGCCCTTTTCAACCATATTTGTGCGTTTGCGCACGTTGAAGGGTTCCAATAAAAATTCGATCGTGTTTGAAGTCGAAAACTCACTCGGAAAATTGGAGCCACCAGATCCAGATCAAATATTTCAACGTTATTACCGATCCGAACCAGCCAAAAAATTTGCAGGGACTGGCCTAGGCCTTTGGTTGTCTCAAACGCTGGCTCAGCAAATTGACTCGTGTATTGGCATGAAAATAACAGAACAAAAAAACATCGTCTTTTTCTTCAGTTTAGAGATATCAAATTGATAGAATTTTGAAATGAACTTATTCAACAAAGTTTTCAGCGGCGGACAAATCGATAAGCAGATCGCACCTGATTTATCGACCAGCCACATAGCGGATCTACGTGATGATCCGCTACTTCCATTGCATGGTCTGGCCGCAGGAGAAGAAGCGACTATTCCTAAATTTCATCAAGCTACATTAGATTCAAACAAAGCCATACACCAAGCACTTGAACAAGAATTCGGCAATCTAGATGCCTATGAAAATCTGCAAAACAAATTAAACGTTTCAGAGTTGTCCGACATTTACAGCGTACTTGAAAGTATTTCAAATACTGTCAATAGCCTTAACCAAAGCAACCCAAGCTCAGACGACCATTTGGAGAATTGGCAACCTTTGATGGCCAATATTGATGCCTTTGTTGCCAAGAAAAAACAGCTGCAAAGCATTGAGAAACAAATGAAGCAAACCATTTCTGAGATGCAAGACCTGCATCAGAAAATGATAGATTCCATTGCCATTGTCAGAGACTACAACTCTGAGCGCGCCCAAATGTATTTAGAGCGCAAGAAAATTGCAGACGTATTAGGCCGTAAACTTTTATAAGACGGTACTGGAATTACTTAAGCAGTATGTAAGAGCGCTGTACCACTCTGCGCTGATTTAATGGAATTTCCATTAATTTATCTTTGAATCTTTGTATATCGTAAACACTGAGCCATTGAATAGGCTTTTTGGATGCCACCACGATGATGGATTCATTCATAAAATCTTTGTCGTAGCCAGTCGGTGCGTCCCAATCTAACTCCAAACTATACTTAGCATCGCTACTTTTTGCAGGAATGGTGATAGATTTGGTGATGTAGTTGTCTTTGTCGATGTCGTTGGGGAAAATTTTGACGATGTTATCTTTATTGAATGCACTACGCCAATTAAATATATGGATAAACATAGGCGTCGTGGGACTCACACGTATGGAGAGGCTGTCTCCTTGCCTGAAGTTTGAGCGGTTGAGTTCCAACTGCAAATCAAAACCTGGGTCAGATTCCACAGTGGGCGGCGCTACATCGACCACCATTAAGACTGTGCAAACCTGCGCGCCAGGCACAGTCTTGACCGTCTCTGAAATCGTTTCGCTCTTGGTTATTCGCCCCTCCACCAATACGGAAGAATTTTGATTCACCTCACATTTGCGGTCTTCGCCTTTTTTAGAAGGTTGGAAACATTGCAGTTGCTGATCGAACGAGACTTTCTCGCCGGTGACCATCGCAATAGCTTTAGACTTTGCCGCCTCGCGTGCGTTGTCACATGCTTGGTTTCGCGATATATCTGGCCCAAAATAAAAATCGGCCTTTACGTCAATGGGTATCGCTAAGGCGAGTTGACCTTGTACCCCTATCAGGCAATAAAAAATAGCCGTATAAAAGCACTTGGTGTCTATTCGCATGGTGTCAATACACAACGGCTAGCTGTTGATCTCCGATGAACTTGGGATCCTGTTGCTTATTGTTATTCAGCGCAAATTGTCTTGTTTTTTGTGTCACATAGTCGGCAAGTTGGCCCATATTCAATTGTCTAGTGGGCTGAGCGCTCTGCTCGCCTGAAATAGCCTTGAGCAAGAAATAGGTGAATATTCCGTGTTGTAAATTGTCGTCGCCATACGCAACTTGCAGATTACTAGCAGCACTCAAGACACTAAATCCAGAAGGGAGTGCATCGGCGTTTAATTTCATATTCACTGCTCTTTGATTCTGAACAAGCGTCTGCCCCATGCGATTGGTACCGCTAAAACAGGTATCTAGAAATACAACAACAGATTTAGCTCCAGCTTGGCTGATTTGCTTGAAGAGACTCTTTTGATTGATTGCAGTTTCCTCTAATAAATCTGTATTGGCATCAAATGGTAAAAAATACTTTTGCTTGACTTGCTCTTGTGACAAGCCGTGGCCGCTGTAATAGATGAATACGTCGGTTTTACCTGCATTGATGTGTGCTGGTAGCCAATATTTGAAAGCGAGCAATATATCTGCCCGATTCGCATTGCTGTCTGCGAGGAATTTAACGTTATCGGGTTTTACCCCCAAATAACGAACAGCATGCTCTTTGAACTGATTGGCATCATTGATGGCATAACTTGCGTGAGGTAAATTCTTGTAATTCTGAACGCCGATCACGATGGCAACGGCGTCACGGACTTTTCCAAAAACTTTGGGGGCTTGTGCATCCGATTTATCAGCAGCACGATCTCGCAGAATACTAGACCTTAGAGTCTCAATCTTTTTTTTTTCGAAATCAGGGTTCTGCAGATCGTTTACTTTGTTATTCGCATTTTGCGAATTGGATGTTTTGGTAACTATTGCATTGTTTGACCAAATACCTGTTAAGGCAGGTTTTCCATTGCTAAAGGAATAAGTGCCCTTGCCATCTCTTTTTCCGAATTGGTATTCGCCAACGTATTTGTCGCCGTTGGAGAAGAAATACATACCAAAACCATGCTTCAAACCATTTTTAAATTCGCCTTGGTAGTGGTCCCCTTGGTATTTATCCGCTGTGAACTCTAAGATTCCACGCCCGTCAAATTTACCCATCATGAAATCGCCGGCATACGAGTATTCGTCATCATCTATGACGCCTCGGCAAGAGTGCCACTGGCGCACATCATTACCTTTACATGCGGGCAAATTAGTCTGAGCAAACTGCAAGCCACTCCAGGCCAACAGCGTTAGACCGAAAAATACATTCCGAAATGATTTCAAGAATTTCATCGGTTGATCTCTACGAGTACTTTTCAATTAGCCTGCGTGCTAATTTGAATTTTTTGCTTCAAAGCGGCCATATTACTGGCTAACTTGCGCTTATCTTCATCGAGCGTGCGTTGCTGGGCCCACAACTTCTTGCGATCCTCTTGCAAGGCAGACTTTTTAGCTGCCAATGATTGGGGTATGGAACCAGCCTCTTTGGAAGCGTCTTGCGAAGGTTGAGAAGCAACGGGTTCGCGGTATGGCAGTTCACCAAACCTATCAGCGCCTTTGAGAGACGCTTTAGACATTTCAAGCATAGCTTTTGAATTCGCCATGGCAGTGGATTGCGAAAAGTTATCCATCTTCTTTTGAACGCTGCTTTCAACCACTGAAGTCAGGATTTCAACTTCAAGGTTTTTGTCAGCAATATCAAGTTGTTGCTTGGCAAGATCAATTTGTGATTGGAGCTTTTGGATTCTGACTTTCTCCGTCTTGAATTTATCCTCTAATTTATGCAAGCGCGATTTCTCTTGCTGCAGAGCGGCCTGCTTCTCTCTGTCTAGACGAATAATTTCCTGAACTTGGTCTTGCAAATTTTGCTGCGTTACAACCGCCTGAGATTCTTTAATTCTTGTGAGCTCGCCAGCCACAGAATTCATCTGCGATTTGGCTGCCGCAAGCTGGTCTTCTTGCGACTGCATGCGATTTTTGATGGTCTCGACCGTCACAGAAAGTTCGCGTGTCGTCTGCACTGACAAGCCCATCAAGAATGTGCCTATCAGTGCGATCAGAAATGTTGCTATCCATTCAACTTTCATAGTCTCACCTGAAGTTTAGGAATCAAAATATTGGCAGCAAGAATATCGGCAAACCATAGTTATTTTGAACTACGTGATGCTTCGATTTCTTTTTCAAGTTCTTCAAATGCCTTTGTTTTTCTCACTTTTGCGGCCATTATGTTACTTTTGCTTACTTCGGCTGCTAAGGCTTTTCTCAGTTCAGACGTGGGGTAACGTAAACGCACAAAGGTTTGAAATTCTGAGCCATTTGCAACTACTTCAATACGGTCGCGTTGATAACCTTTCAACAAAATATCAGCAATCGTGGTTTTTGTCACACGTTCAACTTCTTTGTTCATCACCATGTCTTCGCCAGAACCTGAAGTCTGGCCACCATATTCAGCCATACGGGCAGAGATTTTCTCTCCCAATGAGTTAGCCAATAAGCGCTTACCAGACATCATGGCCATATCAATAGATAGCTGCATATCCAATGAGCTCTCTGTTGCTGTGACAACCACTATATCGTCACTGTTTTCATCGGTTAAGAACCAGTCTGGAACGTTCTTGATGTTATTGATAACTTTTTCGCGACGCTCTGACTCTTTGGCAGCCACCGAGCGTTGGTAAGAACCAGAATCAGGTAGGGCGCGCACGATCGCAGCATTCAAAGAATTCTTGCGTGCGATTTCAGCCCTTTCAGCGTCTGTTGCACACCCAACCAAAAATATCGAAGTGGCTACAAAAATAGCGCTGTTGACTTTTGAAAACATGTTGTGATTCCCTTTTAACTAAATTGACTGGCAAAAAACTGATGGAGATCTTTTAAGCAGCCAAGGTTTTTTGACAGTCCTTGTAGTCTTAGTTATCTCTTGCGAGCATGTAATTTAGTAAACGGATTTAGCGATTCCTGAGATTTCCTGATAAAAAGTGGCTTTTTTGCAAATATTTCAATAAATTTGCAAAAAACAACAATACAGGCAGGTATCAGCAATTAATTGATAGAACTACTAAAACTGTAATTCGTGACGCACAGCATCACCAATTGCAAGCGAGCTGGTGAGTCCGGGTGACTCTATTCCAAATAAATTAACCAAGCCTTTCACGCCATGTTGTGCGGGTCCTTGGATACAAAAATCCGCGGACACCTCGTGTGGCGCGGATATTTTGGGGCGCATGCCTGCGTATCCAGGCAGCAAGGAGTGGTCGGGTAAGGTGGGCCAATATTTACGAACTTCTTGGTAGAAGGCTTGCTCGTTTTCAAGGGAGACCGCTAAATCGTCTGGACTGTCCACCCATTGCACATCAGGACCAAACTTGGCTTGCCCCCCCAAATCAAGCGTCAGATGCACACCCAAACCTGCCGCCTCTGGAACGGGATAAATCAATCTAGAAAATGGTGATTTACCGCTTAAGGTGAAGTAATTGCCTTTGGCAAAGTAAGCATTGGGAACATATTGCGCAGCTAGGCCTTTGAATTTGGCAGCTAACCACGGCGCAGTCAAACCTGCTGCGTTCACCAATGTTTGGGTCATCAGCTCTGTGCCGTCCGCCATTCGTAAGATGATGCCCTCAGGCGTGCATTCAGCGCTGTCAACACTTGCATGAAACGCCACCAAACCACCGGCATTCTCAAAATCGCCTTGCAAACTCAGCATGTAAGCATGGCTGTCGATGATGCCCGTGCTTGGCGAATGCAGGGCTGCCAAACACGCTAGGGCAGGCTCCATGCTTTGGGCTGTTTTGGCATCGATACGAACCAAATCGGTAACACCATTGGCGTGGGCTTTGGCCTGAATAGCCTCTAAGGTCGCAACTTGGTTCTCTTGCGTGGCCACAATAAGTTTGCCGCACCTTTGGTGCGCGATCCCATTTTTTTGTAAGTAGTCGTAGAGTTGGTGGCGGCCTTGTACACACAACTTAGCCTTTAACGAGCCTTGGGGGTAATAAATGCCAGCGTGTATGACCTCGCTGTTGCGAGAGCTAGTGCCCGTTCCGATAGCGTCCGTAGCTTCTAACACCATCCATTCGCGTGCCCCAAAAGGAGAAGCCGTTACCAGAGCTCTGGCAACGGCTAAACCGACGACACCGGCGCCGATCACGACGCCATCGACTTTATCCACAATTCAAATTAACGCTTTTTGGCGGCTGATTTGCGGGGGGATGCAGTCGTTGTTCCAGCTGCGCTTAATGCAGTTTCAGCAAAGGTTTTGTAGTTGGACTCTGCAACTTCAGTCGCTTGCTTAACAGCTTTTTGCACGGTTTCGAGTGCGTTGCTGCCAGCTGCCACAGCGGTTTTAAATGCCGCCACTGCAGCCTCAGAACCTGCGGGAGCATTTTTTGCGGCGTTGTCTACCATGGCATGGAACGCATTTTGTGCTTCAGCAACTTTGCCTTCTACCGTACCGTGGAAATGCGCGCCTGTACCAGTTGCGATTTCATACAAATGGCGGTTGTAAGCCACTGCTTTTTCAGCCAAAGGCTGGAAAAGGCTAGATTGCAGTGCCAACAGTTCTTGTGCGTCTTTCACGCTCAAGCTAGCGTGGATGTGCTCTTGTGAATCGGTCATGGCTGACTTTGCAGCGGCCAAATTCAATTCGATGAGTTGCTCAACGCCAGAAAAAGCTTTGGTGGTCAAACCAACCAAAGTCTCTAAATTGGCTTTGTTAGCGGCAACAACTTGCTCAGGGGTAAATGTCATGAGATATCTCCAAAGGTTAAAAAGTGAAATGTTTACTGCTCGATTCAACTGAATTAGTCAAGGCGACTTGGAAACGAACAATTTGAGGAGAATTCTAAGTAACATGTGGGCCAATTAAAGGTTTTCTATCGCAAAGGACGTATCTTTAGAGGTGACAACCTAAGTCCTCGCAAAGGCCTATTACACGCCGTGAGCCCAGTGTTTAAGCCACTCTTCTTTGTATCGCTTGGCCAGCGCTGTTGATTTAAGAATCAAAAAGTTCTCTGCATTACGCGTTTCTGCCGAATTGGTGAAATTAAAACTACCAGTGATAACAATGTTCTCGTCAATCAGCATCACCTTGTTGTGCGCAATAGCGTGTTTGCCATCTAGCCGCATGCTGACTTGCGCATTGTTCAAAAGATCAATCACATAACGGTTGGTGTGGTCACTTTTTTGATCCAACAAAACCGATACCTTAACCCCGCGCTGATGCGCACGAATGATCGCTTGGGCGATCGCGTTATGGGTGAACCCGTAGGCTTGCACTAGAACTTCACTGCTACTGGCATCAATCGTTTTGACGATAGCCTGCGCAGCGCCGGCCGGTGGCGTGAAATAAACGCCTAAAACTTCTGCTTGGACAGGGTTGCTGGAACTATTTGTATCAGCGTTTGCAGTGCTGAGCGTATCGCCACCCTTAAAAGTTGCCAGCACTTGGAAAAGGACAACGCTCACTATAAAGAATAAAGAAAACCATTTTTTACTCATAAGCTCCATGCTAAACGCTATTTAGTGATTTTGATGTTTTTAGCGTTTTTATCAGTTTGCTCGTAGTAAAGTTCTAATGTTTTGAATTCTGCAAGCACATCCTCCCGCGACCATGAACTTTCGCCCGCCACCAAACGGGCGATTATGTTGCTCTCACTCGCAACTTTTTCGAGCATGTCGGTGCAACGCATCTGTGATCCCATGCTTCCCGAACTCTCCAAAGTATTTGACGCACCGATGAGCGCTGTAGCACAAGTGGTGTCTATGTTCGCTATTGGATATGGCGTGATGCAATTGCTCTATGGCCCCGTGGGCGATCGTTGGGGCAAATACCGCGTGGTCATCCTCGCAACTTTGGGGTGTGGCATTGGTTGCGTTTTATCCGCTCTTAGTAATGGCCTAGAGCAACTGGTCATTGCGCGCATAGCAACCGCAATTTTTTCGGCGGGCATTATTCCGATGTCACTCGCATGGGTGGGTGATGCGGTGGATTACCACAAAAGGCAAGAAACATTGGCGCGCGTTGGCCTGGGAACGATGCTAGGCATTACCTCGGGGCAGTTTTTTGGTGGATTACTCACCGACACACTGGGATGGCGCTGGGCATTTGTAATGATGGCGTGTGCTTTTTGGACAGTGAGTTTTTTGCTTTGGCGACATTTCAAAAAACTCGATGCCTCCCACCACCGCCACCATATTTCAGCGGGTTTTTTCAAACAACTCTTTCTTGCCGGTAAAGATGCTTGGGTCAGAACCCTGCTAGCTATTGCACTGATTGAAGGCGCCTGTGTATTTGGTTTGCTAGCGATTACAGCAACGCACTTGCACAACACATTTGGAGTTTCTCTCACCATTGCGGGAAGCACTGCTGCGCTTTTTGGTTTGGGTGGCATGGTTTATATGGCAACTGCCAAATACACCATCCGCAAATTTGGTGAAACTGGCTTGTCCCGGGTTGGATCCAGTGCTCTGGCTGTGAGCTTTTTAGTGATTGCTTTCACACCTTGGTGGCCACTCGCCCTTCCAGCTTGTTTTGGTGGCGGATTTGGCTTCGCGATGTTTCATAACACCATGCAGGTGCATGCTACGCAAATGGTTCCTAAGGCCCGGGGAACTGGCGTCACCTTGTTTGCAGGCTTTTTATTTTTAGGGCAATCTTTGGGCGTTTTGATGTTGGCTAATTTGTTGACCCATTTTTCTTCTAGCTTTGTGATTGGTTGCGCATCAGTTGTAGCAATAGGGTTAGGGCTTTTCTTAGCGCACGCCATTGAAAAACGGCATGATCACCATGCTCATTCACAATAAGCGTTTGTATCGCCACTATTGAGACAAGCACGATGACACCCGATATCGAAGCATTAGCCCAACAACTAGAACTTCACCCTGACTACAAGGTGCTGCGCAGGCTCACCCACACGAGTGTTTTTAACCCCGCTTTACGTGGCAACCAACTTTGCCGCGGCGTGGTGCTTGATACCGAAACCACTGGCTTTGATCCGCAACACGACAAGGTGATTGAGTTGGGTATGTTGCTATTCGATTTCGACCCTTTGACGGGAGAAATTCACAAAGTCTTGGATGTTTTTGACGAACTCGAAGACCCTGGTTTTCCGATTCCACCAGCAACCATCGCTGTTCACCACATCACAGACGATATGGTGCAAGGCAAGCAGATTGACGATGCAAAAGTCAACGCACTGTTAAAAAATGTCGTGGTGGTGATTGCGCACAACGCCGGCTTTGATCGACCTTTTGTAGAAGCGCGCTGGCCTATTTTTGAGACCCTGAACTGGGCTTGCAGCATCAAAGACATTGATTGGCGTGAAGAAGGTTTTGGCTCCGCCAAGTTGGAGTATTTGTTAACCACGCAAGGCTATTTTTATGAAGCGCACCGCGCTGAGGCAGATTGCCGCGCCCTACTTGCTTTGCTCAACCAAGTTTTACCGCAGAGCCAACAAACCGCTTTGTTGGCCATGTTAGAAACACTCAACAAGCCGATGAAAAAGGTATATGCCGTTGGCTCGCCTTTTGAAACCAAAGATATTTTGAAAGCCCGCGGATACCGTTGGTCCCCTGACTTGCGATGCTGGAGCCGCCAATTGGCTGGCGACAAAGAAATGCAAGACGAATTGGCGTGGCTCAAGCACAAGGTCTACGGCGAAAGAAAAGCCCGCGTAGAGGTGGAAACTCTAGGCGGGACTGTGCGGTATTCGAATCGCGAAGGTCACAAAGAATTTGTGACTCTGTAACGCTGTAGAAAGAGCGAGGCCTTAGGCTCTTACCTTCAACGATAAGGAACGATTTGCCATGGTACTGGGCAGGTTGGCACATTCGGGTAGAACTGCTGATAAGCACTGCAGTAATAAGCACCTTGTGGTGGTGCGCTCTCAATAGGCTGCTGTTGCAATACATATACGGGTCGATTTGCGGCATAGATAACACCACCCAAAATGGTGGCGCCAATGACAGGCGCTATCCAGTTGTTTCCCCAACCATGGCGGAATTCATAACCACCATGACGATGGATGGAACCTCCATGGTTATGAAAACCACCCCCATGACCACCTCGACCAAAACCACCATGCGCAAATGCAGGAACTGCCATAGCAGCAATTAAAAGACTGACTAAGAGTTTAGAAAGACGTACCATTAAGAACTCCTTGTTCTCATATTTAAGGCCAAATGGCCTTTTAAACAACGCGTGAATGGGTCGGTCGGATGACAGACCTACTTTGTGTTTAGATTTATTACTTTTTTGGTAACACAACGGTGACTGTAGGCAGAACCAAAGCCCAAGCCCGAAAAAGCATAGGTTTGGGCTCTATTTGGGTAGATTTTTCATCGTTTTGAGGGCTTTTTTCGCCATCTACGGCAAGTCAGCCGATAAATTTGCGAAAATACGCTTTTGTCCAGATCTACAAAAACGATGTCACGCCCAGAAAAAACAGAAATCTCCAACGACGGTTTGCGCTACAAATCCAAAAAAGGCGGATCGCCTTT
>Ga0214921_10008314_pt1 | contig 13504 bp, 8 predicted proteins | sample LL1505_MetaG_FD_177992 | JGI IMG/M metagenome (GOLD analysis project Ga0214921, IMG submission 177992) | Freshwater microbial communities from Lake Lanier, Atlanta, Georgia, United States - LL-1505 | ecosystem: Environmental > Aquatic > Freshwater > Lake | place: USA: Georgia | collected 2015-05-28 | reverse complement strand
ACCAAAGCTCGTTTTTGTCGCCCAACATTTTCTGCACACCGGATAAGCTGGACTCAATGGCAAAAGGAACAAGAATCTTGCCATCAAATGAAGCAGGTTCGTTGCTTCCCTTCGGAAGAATGGCATAATCCCAGGCACCATTCAGGTTCTGCCACTGATCACGCACCAGTTGAGGGCGAGGGTATTCAGGCAAGGGATTGGATGGGTCAATTTTTTCTGCCCATTGGGTTTTGATTTTATCTCCAACGGGCTTCCAGTCCTGAGCAATGGTATGAGCAGCAAAAAAGCAAAAAGCGGAAAAAAGCAAAAATTGTTTCATGTTCAATGATGATGATTCCCCTAATTTATGAAATTATGCAAGGAAAAGCTTTTACTGTTTTGGTTTTTCAAATGAAATGCCTCCCATCCAAAATAAAAGGAAGAATAATAAACGGAAAGTGAATATTTTTATGCCTAGATGAGGTTCATTTTTAGGTTAGTTTTTATGGTTATTTGCGCAACCCCTTCATTGCTATTGGCGCAATCGAACAAGACGGGACTGGTCAAGGGTACGTTGAAAGATTCCACCCTTGCCCTAAAGGGTGCTACTGTTTCAGTATTGAGGGGGAAAGACTCTACCCTCTTGCGGTATGGAATGTCCAATGCCAATGGATATTTTCAGATCGAAAATCTACCTTTTGGAGATTATATCCTGCGCCTATCTTATTCTGGATACCAACAGGTTGACCAGCCCTTTTTTTTGAGTGCCGAATCTTTCGAAAAAAATATGGGTGTCATTCCGATGGTAAAGTTCTCTACCGTGCTGGATGGCATCATCATCAGGGCCGCTGCCATGGCCATCAATGGAGACACCACAGAATTCAATGCCAGTCAGTTCAAGACGATTCCCAATGCATCCACTGAAGACCTTTTGAAAAAAATGCCTGGGGTAGAAGTTGACCGTGATGGTTCTATCAAAACCCAGGGTGAGCCGGTAGCCAGGATTTTGGTGGATGGCAAACCTTTTTATGGGAATGATCCCAAGATGGCCACCAGGAACCTTCCTGCAGACATCATTGAAAAAATTCAAGTGATTGATGCAGTTAGTGATCAAAGCGCATTCAGTGGATTTGATGATGGCAACAGGATCAGGACCATCAACATCATCACCAAAAAAGACAGAAAAAAAGGACTGTTTGGCAAGGGAAGTGCAGCCGTTGGAAATGAAGGACGCTATGCCCATGCAGTGAGTGCCAACAGGATCAATGGAGACCAGAAAATATCTTTCATCGGTCAGATGAACAACATCAACAACCAGAATTTTTCGGTGCAGGATTTTCTGGGCGCTGCTGGTCAGGCCGGTGGGGGCAATAACGCTTCGCCGAACGGAAGCACCAATGTATTTACCGGAAACGCCAACGGAATCTCTACAACCAAAGGTGGAGGATTGAATTATGATGACCAATGGGGGAAGACCACAAAAATTAGCGGGAGTTATTTTTACAGCGATATTTTTTCGAATACCAACCGAGACCGTTTGAGGGAAACCTATGTGGTCAATGATTCATCGCTTTACAACTCAAGCAAAATATTTTCTGGCACTACCAATAAAAATCACAGGGCCAACATTGAGATTGATCATATGTTTGACAGTTCCAATTCAGTATTGATCAAGTCGAATTACAACAGCCAGTGGTCTGATGCATCAAGCAGTTCCAGCTCCACCACAACCAAGGGAAAGTTGTTGCCCATCAATGCCCTCAGTACAGTTAACAACTATTTCAGTCAGGGATACAATGTTTACAGCAGCGTTCTTTACAGGCATAAATTCAAAAAACGCGGAAGAACCATGAGTCTTTATCTTAGCCATGGTGCAAGTGAGAGTAAACGCGAATCCAGAAACTTGTCTTTCAACAACCGTTACAGCAGGGGCATTGACACATTGGATCAGGTAACCGAAATATTTGTGGATGGAATGAAATACGGTGCCAGCCTCTCTTATACTGAGCCTTTGAGCATAAAATCTCAGATCGAGTTTACCTATAGCTATAATTACAATGCAGGAACATCTGATCAGCAGGCCAATAAATTGGATAAGTTGGCCAAGGTATATACAATCGTGGTGCCAAGCCTGACCAATGCATTTGAAAACGACAACAAGGCCAAAAGAGGTGGTGTAAACTATCGAAGGCAGATAAGCCCCCTTTGGAATTATGTCGCCGGACTTGCAGTACAAAAAGCGACACTGACCAGCAATAACTTGACTGCGAAATCTGATCTCAACAATTCTTTTGTTGATGTTTTTCCTACTTTTTTTCTTCAATACAGAAAGGGTCGTTCCCAGAGTTTAAGGCTGAATTACCGCGGATATACACAACAACCCTATGTAACCCAGCTGCAGGACGTGGTCAACAACAGCAGTATCATGTATGTCCGTGCAGGCAATCCATTGTTGAAGCAGGAATTCACCAACAAACTCGAGGCTACCTATAATTTTTTGAACAAGCGGAAGACCAAGAATCTTTCCGTCAACATACTTGCCTCAGCAACGGCAAGAAAAATTTCCAATGCCATCACCCTGAATACATCGGGTGCTAACCTCCTGGTTGATGGTTATTCATTGCCCAATGGCGCCCAATACATCAAGCCCTTGAACCTTGATGGTGCCTATGCTTCAGGGATCAACATTCATTATAGCATATCAATGAAGAACCCGAAATCCTCCATCAACATCATGTCCTGGATCAACAACAGCAGGGAGGTAAGCCTTTTCAATAGTGTGAAAGGCTATACGTTAAGGGATACGTATGGCGGTCGCCTGAGCTTTAATTTGAACCTGAAAGACTGGCTTGATCTTGGACTTTCAGGAAACTCATCCATCAATTATATCAAGTACACCATTGCAGGAAGGAAGAATGCCAATTTTTACAATCACAGTATTTCTGCAGAGCCCACCATCAATACAAGAAAAGGGTGGCTGTTCACCAACGATTTCGATTATATCATGTTCAGGGGCAATGCAGCTGCCATCAACCAATCTATTCCACTATGGAATGCAGGTGTTGCCAAGCTCTTTGGGCAGGCTAAAAAAGCAGAGTTGAGGCTTACCATTTTTGACCTCATGAATGCCAACAAAAGTATCAACAGGAATGTTGAACTCAACTACATTGAAGATGTGCGCCAGGAAGTATTGAACAGGTATTTTCTTCTAAGCTTTACCTATCATTTGCGAAAATTCAACGGAGGTCAGCGCTCAAAACGATAGGCTTTTTTCTCATCGGGCCTTTTGGTATAAATCGCCAAAGCGCCACCTGCACCGCCTCCAGAGGCAGGAGCAAAATTGCTGAACACTTTGATCATCACAATGTCATTGGCGGGAACCGTGGCCAGTACTGCTGGGCTGATCTGTACTTCATTCAAATAAATGGCCATGGGTGCATTGCCCAAACTGCTGATTGTGGGCTGCTGTCGGTAATAAATGCGGTATCCTGAAGCATCATCAAATGGGTCCAAGCTTGGCATTGGCGAATTTTCATAATTGGGGTCAACCACCAAAAGCCCTGGTACTTTGAACTTCAGGAATTCAAAGATGTTTTCATGTACAAGCTTGTCGGGGCCATTGACCAGGTCAAGGATCTTCGTTTCGCCTGATGAAAAAAATCCTTTGGTGTAGAAGTCATTCATCTCCTCAGTGGCTGATCTTTTTTTGCTGCGCACAACCACCTCATTCATGCTTTTGACGGAATCCATGATCATTGGTGCATTGCCGCTAAGCAGTTGGATCAGCCTGGGATTGAAATCATGGGTCAGCATCTGCAGGTCCAATGCCTGTTTGGCAGAATCCTCGGTTGTTTGTACATACCAATTGGCTTCGAAGAGCAGGGCATCTATTTTGGTCGCCTGAAGTTTTTCAATGGGGCGATGCACAAAGACCAGTCTATCTGCAATCGCCTTGTTCTCTTTATTCAAGATAGTAACTTTCATGATGCCAGAAAGAATTGATGCAGACATTGTTGAAATCAGCCCGCGAAAATATGGCTTGCCCATTGGCACTTCAACCCTGAACACGGTTCTTCCATTCATTGCTCCAATGATCGATGCAGGTTGTTCTTCCATGGCTTCAGCATGGTTGGCTATTTCAAACTGAAACCCTTGTGGATGCTGGCTCAGTTTTATTGCCAATCCTTTAGCAGCATGTATAGGCAAAGGAAAAAATTGCTCCACGCTGTCTGTTCTACTGGTCAAAAAGTATTGGTATCCCTCTTCGGGGATGATTTCAAACGATCCTCTTCCTTCATGAAAAGTACTGGCTTCACCGTAGATGTTTTTTTTATCGTCTACAATCTTGCACCGGACCGCAAGGGGTTCTCCCTTTGCGTTTGTGGCCTTGAAGCCAACGATGCAGGATTCACCTGTGATGAGTTTCCCTCCTTCAGGAAAAAATACAATGCTCATGAGATTGTTTTGTGCTGAAAGGGATATTCCCCAGATCAACAGCATAATTGTGCTCAGGCATTTCATAAAAAATTGGTTCAATTTTCTTTTCTATTGCCCATGAAAATAAGGATAATTCATCAAGCGCCTTTGTTTTATATGGCATCGCTTTTTTTAAAAAAAATTAACAGCAACATTACCCAATAAACACCTTGTTGTCAATATTCCCGTTTATTTTAGTAGTATGAACATTCAACTCATCAAGAACAGGTCTGATATCGGTGCAGGCACCAGGGGTTCTGATATGGGGGTAGATGCCATGGAAATTGCAGCCATCAACAGGGGAGATGATTTTTTTCATCGCCATGAACATGTTGATGTGGAGACCCACAACGAAAGCATTTACAACAAAAACACCAATCCTTTTGCCAAACGCATTGAACATGTATTTGAACAATGTGAAAGGGTGTCAGCGGCAGTCAAAACTTCCATCAATGCTGGTTATTTTCCCATTGTTTTATCAGGGGATCACTCCTCTGCACTTGGTACCATCAGCGGTATAAAAGCAGCCAATCCGCATCAAACCATTGGTGTCATCTGGCTGGATGCACATGCCGATCTCCATTCGCCCTATACTTCCCCTTCTGGAAATATCCATGGCATGCCCCTTGCTGCAGTGCTGGGCATGGACAATCTGCAACATCAACTCAATCCCATTGAGGCGGCAACTGAATATTTTTGGAGAAAAATCAAGAACATCGGTATTCAAGGCCCCAAGCTCCTTCCAGAGCATTTGGTTTATTTTGGTTTGCGTGATTTTGAAGAAGCTGAAGAGGATTTGATCCGCGAAGAAGTGATACTGCATTACAGGGTTGATGAGATGCGGGAGAAAAAGATTGCAGCTTGTATTGAAACATGCCTGAAGCAATTACAGGATTGTGATTCCATCTACATCTCATTTGATGTAGACTCCATGGATTGCGACAGCATTTCCTATGGAACAGGCACCCCCGTTCCTACAGGATTTTATCCGATGGAGATCATCAACATCATTGATTTGTTGATGGACAGCGGAAAGGTCTGTTGCATCGAATTCACAGAAATCAATCCCCTGTTGGACAACAAGGGAAACAGGATGGCAGAGACTGCATTTGAAGTATTATCCTTTATTGCGAAGAAGCTTGAAAAGGGTTCCGTTCCTTCCAAACTGTTTTCGGCTCAAGGTAATTGAAGAAAAAGGGCAAGAAGCGGTTGATCGTTTTATTGCTGTGTTTCATCAATCCGATGATTTCTTCAGGCCTTGCTCCTATAGAACTTTTGATTTCGAGGGCTGTTCTGCCAAAAATAATTTTACTGAAACCATTGTGGATGGCATGGTCGGTCATGTCGTAGAGCATGTTCAGGTACAACATTTTTTCTTTTTGAATACTGTCATCATACCCTAAAAAATAAGTGTCCAGCACTTCACCATTGCGGATCATGGTCTTGAAACCGATCAGTTGATTATCCATGAAATAGCCAAACAGCATAAATGCTGTCTGAAGCTTTTCCTTCAGTACACTGAAATGGTGTTTGGGAAGATAGAAAGTATTGAAGGGGGCATTGCTGGCCACATGAAGATAAAGCTCCTGCAGCTTGTCTTCTTGTTCCCTGATTGCTTCCAAACCAAGTTCTTTTTTTTCAATCCCTATTGCCTTGGTTCGACTGCGCTTGAATTGGGTCCTGTATTTTTTAGACATGGCATTGACATAATCTTGCTCAGTTTTCCACTCCTTCCTGATGGGCAGCACCATGTTGGGTTGTACTGAAAACCGCAGGTTATCCTTGAAAACAGGAATCTTGAAATCTGCTATTTCAGTGGCCTGAAAATCCTTGAAGGTAGTAAGGTGAATGTCGATTCCCCTGGCATTGAAATCTGCTTTTAGTGCATCTGTAGCTTGTTTTAGGGCTTGAAGCACATCTGTTATGTTGGCTGTATCCGAAACGGCATAAGCATTTTGTCCGCTCAGCATGTTATTGCCCATCACCAGGATCTTGGAGGAATATTTTTTGAAAAGGTAGTTTTTCAGGGAGAGATGCTTGACCGGGTTTTTGTTTCCGTAGCAATCGATTGCATTCAAGTCCAGGAATTGGGACATTGCAATGGCGATGAGCTCAGTTCCACTGAAAATCCCAATGAAATGACAGGTCATGTTGGATGGAGCTGCCTTTTCCAGCGCCTCCAGGTATTTTTTAGACAGGAAAATATTGTTCATTGCCAGCAAATCCCAGGCGTTGGGCAGTTCATGGGTATGGCAATAAATATGATGGGAACAGGGAAGACTCAAGGTTTCAGTTGAACATTCAAAATTAATCCATTTGGTTTGTTTGGTCATTTTATGTTTGCTAAATGTATACCTTGTAAAACGGACAGCAGGGCAGATTGTTCTGCATCGTTCAACAAAACCCGCAAGCAACATGAAAAGGCTCGATTTCGTCAAACAATCATCCGTATTGATCGCAGGAATGGCTTTTGCAAAGCCTTTTAACATCATCAACCGCATCAACAATGATGGTCCGGTCATTGGTCATGGGGATTTCAAGTACCGGGTGAATTATAATTGGGGTAACCTTGGTACAAGCCATCCGGTAAAGGATTGCCATGAGATGGTGATGGACCGGAAAAAAAGGATTTTCCTGCTTACCAACGAGGTCAAGAACAACATCATCATCTACGACCGATCTGGCAAATTCTTGGACAGCTGGGGCCATCAGTTTCCCGGAGGGCATGGTTTGACCATTCATGAGGAGGGTGGGGAGGAGTTCCTGTATATCACCGACCATGAGCTGGGCGAAGTCTACAAGACAACCCTGGACGGTAAGATTTTGCTGACCCTGAAACATCCCAAATTCATTGGGGCATACGGAGACTGTGACAAATTCAAACCTACTGAAACCTGCATCGGCCCCAATGGTGACATTTATGTGGCGGATGGATATGGTTCCCAGTTTATCCTGCAGTATACAGCCAAGGGCGAGTTTATCAGAAAATTTGGCGGCGATAGTTTTGGTGAAAAATATTTTAAACAAGCCCATGGTGTAACCCTCGATACCCGCAATCCCAATGACCCGGTATTGATGTGTACAGACAGGGTCAAGACCTGTTTCAAGGTGTTCAGTCTCAACGGAGAATACCGATATAGTATTCAGGTGCCTGGTGCTTATGTCAGCCGCGCTGTTTTTGATGGGGAGATGATGTATTCCGGCGTTTGTTTCTCAGCATTGAAAAACCATATGCTTACCTACAATGCTGGGTTCGTGACCATCCTGGATGGCAACAACAAAGTGGTTTCCAATCCCGGCGGTACCCGGCCAACCTACCGCCATGGCGAACTCTTGCCGATGGTGCAAGACAAACCGATTTTCAAGCATTGCCATGATGTTTGCATTGATACTGACAAGAACCTTTGCGTTGCCCAATGGAATGCCGGGAATACCTATCCGGTATTTTTGGAAAGGGTTTGATGGGGATTTGAGTCTGGATTCACCATTTTTTCTTCCATCCTGCATCCTTTCATCCCATTTCATGCCTAATTCGTTAATTTTAAGGCATGCAGCCAATGTCTGATGGAAATATTAATCCCTCAACTATTGCAATTGAAAATATGGAGGGGATATTTCGGGCCTATTATCCCAGGCTTTGTTATTTCGCATTCACCATGCTCAACAACAAGGAAGTGGCGGAAGACATGGTGCAGGATGTTTTCTTGCGGCTTCATGGACGCATGCATAATTTTTTAGCTGAAAATGCCCTTAAATCATTTCTTTATCTCTCTGTAAAAAATGCCTGCCTCAATCAAATCAAACACAGGGCTGTTGAAGAAAAGCATGCCACTAAGGCACATTTGTCAACCGCAGAGGATCCGGTTGCGCTCAACAACCTGATCAGGGCTGAGGTGTATGGAGAAGTTCACCTTGCATTGATGGACCTTCCCAATGGCTGTAAAAAAGTCATTACACTTTCTTTTTTTGAAGGAATGAAGAATGATGAGATTGCCCAAAAGCTCAACATTTCCATCAATACTGTGAAGACCCAAAAGAAAAGGGCACTTCAATTGTTGCGGCTAAAAATGGACCCACGCGCATTTGCCTTGTTGCTCCTGCTCAACCCCTGATTTTTTTGCATTTTTTTCTAATTCTTTCACCCGGAATTCAAGTTCAGTTGTTTTAAGCGCAAGTCATTCCAAATTATCCTGATGTGGAATTGCAAAACAATAATAAGCCCATGGAAACGGATAAGCTTTTGTATTACGCCAATTTGATCTCGAAGCAGATCAACCATGGGTTGACACCCGATGAGCAACTGGAACTCAACGCCTGGCTGGAAGCCGCCCCATATAACCAAATGGTTTATAATGAGATCAATGCAGGGGAAGCTCAAAAAACAGCCATTGACTTCATGAATTCCTTATCAGTAGATGCCGCCTGGAAAAAAGTGAGCACTGCATCGGAAATAAGTCACACAGCACCTGCTGTGATGGATTCATCCTCTTTCCGCAAGCGGTTTGCTTGGGTGGCAGCTGCAGCAGCAGTGGTGCTGGTATGTTTTTTTGTATTGAAAACAACAATTGACCAACCATTACAGACGGCAGGAGGCCCCGTAGAAATACTCCCAGGTGGTGCCAAGGCAACACTTACATTGGCCAATGGCAAAATCATTTCTCTTGATGTCGTCGCCAATGGTGACATAGCAGCTGAGGGGAATGTCCAAGTAATAAAAATGGATGGGGCACTTCATTACAATGCCTCGAACGAAAATGCTGAAATCAGCTACAATACCGTCCAGACACCGAGAGGTGGTAAGTATCAATTGGTCATGGCTGATGGATCGGTTGTCTGGTTGAATGCGGCCTCATCCCTTCGTTTTCCTGTCGCGTTCAACGGCAAGGAAAGGATGGTAGAACTAAAGGGAGAGGCTTATTTCGAAGTTAAAAAAGGGGCAAAACCATTCAGGGTTTCTTTGCAAAACGGATCCCAAATCGAAGTGAAGGGTACTGTTTTTAATGTCAATGCGTATAACGATGAGGCGCTTATGAAAGCTACCCTTCTCGAAGGGAAAATCAACTTCATTATGCAGGGCAACACCCAGCCTCTATTTCCAGGACAGCAGATCAGGGTGACCAGTGATCAACCTCATGTTCAGGTGGTTGATGATGTTGATCTGGAGCAGGAAATTGCCTGGAAGAATGACCTTTTCATTTTCAAGGGAATGGATGTGAAAAGCATCATGAGAGAGATCAGTCGCTGGTACGATATTGATGTTGTATACAAAGGGAAGCTCAATCCTGAGACATTTTCCGGCATTGTGAGCAGAAAAACCAATCTCTCTCAAGTGCTGAAAATCATGGAAGAGGGCGGCGTTCGATTTGAGATAGATGGAAGAACGATTGTTGTGTTTTAATCACGAACAATCCTCTGTGTATGGGTTACTTTCGGGTATTTAAAATATTGTCTACTTATTATGTAGACTATATATTGATCATAAACCAAAACAACCAAGATTATGCATGTAGAGAAGAAGGTTTTCCTGGAATTCCGCGCAGGAAAGATGTCTAAAAGCCTGCTCAGGATGAAGTTTACTGCGGTGATGTTGTTAGCGGCCTTTTTGCAGGTTTCAGCAACTACCTATTCGCAGCAAGTGTCATTGAACCTGAAAAACGCAACGCTTCAAAAGGTTTTTACGGAAATCAATCGTCAAACCGGTTTCCAGTTTTTTTACAAGGATGAATTGTTGAACAAGGCTGGCAAGGTCAACATTGATATTTCCAATGGCAACCTGAAGGATGCGCTGGACCTGTGTTTCAAAAATCTTCCCATTGGTTTTTCTGTTGTAGAAAAGACAATTGTTGTAAAGGAAAAGCAGACAACTGCAACATCAACAAAAGCCTTTCAACAGGTAGCCAATACCATTTCAGGCCGGGTGACAGATACCCTGGGTGTTCCGTTGGAAGGCGCTACCATCACAGTGAAAGAAACCAATAAGATGGCTGTTACCAACAAGGACGGGAAATTCAGCATTGATGCAGATCCTGGTCAAACCATTTTTGTCTCCTATATTGGTTATGGAACTGCCACTTACAAATTGGGAACAAACAAACAATACACTATCCAATTGGTTCCACAATCCCAAAACCTGAAATCAATTGCATTGGTATATACAGGTTACCAGGCACTGCCAAAAGAAAGGAGTACCGGCTCTTTCTCAACGGTGAACAATGAGGACATCAACAAGAAAAGCCTGAGCATGAATGTGGTGGATCGTCTGGAGGGCCTGGTTCCAGGGCTGTCCGTCAACTACGGCGCAAGCAATGAAAAATTCCTGATCAGGGGGCTTACCACCATTCAGGCTTCAAGGTCACCATTGATTGTGGTGGATGGCGTTCCCATCAGTGATTATGCTTCAGTGTCTACATTGATCAATCCGCAGGATGTTGAATCAATGACCGTATTGCGCGATGCCACAGCTGCTTCCATCTGGGGTGCGGCTGCTGCCAATGGTGTTATCGTCATCGAAACAAAAAAGGGCAAAAGCACAAACCAGCAACAGAAGATCAAGCTGCAGTTCAACGCCTTTACCACATTCAGGGGTCTTCCTGATCTGGACTACTTCAACATGATGGGCACATCTCAGTTTTTGGAAACCGCAAAAGGGATTTTTTCAGCAACGGATTATCCCTGGGCTACGGTGACCAACTATGTTGGTGCCACGCCCATCATTCCTCCACATGAACGGATTCAATACGACCTCTCACGTGGCTTGATCAGCGCATCTCTTGCCAGTTCAAGATTTGATTCATTGGCGCAATACAACAACCGCGGACAGATCAACCAATATTTAACGCAGCCATCCATGCTGGTCAACAATAGTTTGAACTTTGATGGCGGCAGCAAGTTTCACTCCTACTATGGATCGCTCGCCTATACATTGGACAAGAACGACAAGAAGACCGATCTCAGCCGCTATCAGATGAACCTCAGGCAGAATTTTACATTTTCACCAGCCATCAAGTTGGACATCATTACCAATATCGCCTATGAGAAAACCAAAAGTTTCCTTCTGACTGATCTTCCGGGAACCAACAGCAACTATCTGCCTTATGCCATGTTTGCAGATGCCGAGGGCAATCCACTTTCACAAGCCTATTTGAAGCGGCAGGAGGAATTCAGGGCCAGTTCTGAAGCACAAAGTTTGATCAACCTTGATTATGTTCCATTGCAGGAACCTGCCAATACCCTCAACGACAAGATTAATTTTTCAGCCCGCATCAATGCAGGTCTTTCCATTAAACTTTTCAGGGGATTGACGTATGAAGCAAGGGCCCAATACCAGAAGGCCAATACGGATGGGTATGAATACTATAATCAAAACTCCTACAAGGTAAGGGATGAATTGGTGTACTTTACAAAAGCGGGAGGAAGCCCAGGTGTTGCGCCTACTTATTATCTTCCCAAAACTGGAGGTCATTATAGCACACAGAATACATCTGCTGTGGCCTGGACAGTGAGGAACCAGTTGAATTTTGACCGGATCTTCGCACAGAAACACCAGGTGACTGCCATCGCAGGTACAGAACTCAGGAACAACCTGAATACAGGCGTGCAGAACTACAGGCGTGGTTATGATTTTCAAACCATGACCTATGCATTGTACAATGAAGATTCTTTGGCGGTAAGGGGTGTTGTGGCTCCGGTCAACTATCAGCCATCGAGAACAACCAATAATGTATTGAATTCAAGGCCGGTTACCTATGCTGAAATCGAGAAACGTTTTGTATCTGCCTATGCCAATACTGCATACACGTACAACAGAAAATACACATTGAATGGCAGCATCCGTGTTGATCAGTCCAACTTGTTTGGCACCGACAGGAGTTTGCAATACAAACCCATATGGAGTTTGGGCGGTGCATGGAATATTTCCAAGGAATCCTTTTTCAAATCCAACAACATCAACAACCTCAATCTTCGGGTGACTTATGGATTGGGTGGAAATGCCCCCAATCCTGGCTCAGGCGGACCATATGATATTGTGACAGCCGCCAACGTTGCCTATTTCAGTGGACTCGGAACGGGGTACAATGTATTGTATCCACGCAATGAGAAGATCGGTTGGGAGAGAACGGCCACAACCAATATTGGTGTAGATTTTGCATTGTTTGGCAACACAATCTCCGGTTCCGTTGATGTCTACAAGAAAAATACAACAGACCTCTTGGGTTTTCAGCCTGCTGATCCCACAACCGGTTGGTCATTTGCGTACAACAACCTTGGGAATCTCGAAAACAAGGGAATTGAAATTCAGATCAACACCAGCAATGTACAAAGCAAAAGATTCAAATGGACCAGTGACTTTACGCTCTCTTACAATGAGAACAAGATTCTCAGCCTGAAGTCTGCCTTGACCCAAACGGCGAGTTCAAAAATCAATTCAACTTTCACTGAAGGATATTCTGCCTATGGTTTGTTTGCATACAATTATGCAGGACTGGATGGATTTGGAAATCCTGTTGCATTGAAGGCCAATGGAAAGGACTCTGCCCGCCGATCTGCTGATTTTACCATTGCTGATCCATTGTACATGGGAACGACCCAGCCGCTATGGTATGGTGGGATTACCAATAACCTGACCTACGGAAAATTCACGCTTTCCTTTTTGGTGGTGTATAATTTTGGGAATGTAATGAGACGGGATGTTAACCAGTTTTTTACAGGTCGTTTGTCTACCAATGTTCCGATCTACGTGGCGGAAAGATGGCAGAAACCGGGTGATGAACAAATTACCAATGTGCCCCGCTATACCGGCAATACTGCACAGAATGGTTTGCGCTTGCTGAATATTTATACTCAGGCCAATACCCATGTTGTGAGTGCTGCCTATGCGAAATTGCGCGACATGACATTGAATTATGCCATTCCAACTGCTGCTGCCAGCAAGTTGAGCATGTCAGCGTGTTCCATTTATGCGCAGGTGAACAATGTGATGTTGTGGAAAAACAATCTTGCTAACATTGATCCAGAATATTTCAATTTGAGCACGGGTACCAGAAACGGA
>Ga0214921_10008313_pt1 | contig 13505 bp, 15 predicted proteins | sample LL1505_MetaG_FD_177992 | JGI IMG/M metagenome (GOLD analysis project Ga0214921, IMG submission 177992) | Freshwater microbial communities from Lake Lanier, Atlanta, Georgia, United States - LL-1505 | ecosystem: Environmental > Aquatic > Freshwater > Lake | place: USA: Georgia | collected... | reverse complement strand
AGGTCATGGATCCCTTCCACATGGTGGCGATCCAGTTGAAGACCTTCACACCCGTCGGCACAGCAATCAGCATGGTCGAGTACATGAAGAACAGCTGGCCCGTCACCGGCATGCCGGTGGTGAACATGTGGTGAGCCCAGACGACGAAGCTCAGGATGGCGATCGAGCCGGTGGCGTAAACCATCGAGGCGTAGCCGAACAAACGCTTGCGGGAGAAGGCCGGGATGATCTGGCTGACGATACCGAAGGCCGGCAAGATCATGATGTAAACCTCGGGGTGACCGAAGAACCAGAAAATGTGCTGGTACATGACCGGGTCACCGCCGCCGGCGGGGTTAAAGAAGCTGGTGCCGAAGTGGCGGTCGGTCAGCGTCATGGTGATGGCACCGGCCAGCACGGGCATGACGGCGATCAGCAAGTACGCAGTGATCAACCAGGTCCAGCAGAACATGGGCATCTTCATGAGCGTCATGCCGGGAGCGCGCATGTTCAAGATGGTGACGATGATGTTGATGGAGCCCATGATGGATGAAGCACCCAAAATATGCAGGGCAAAAATGCCGGCGTCCATCGAGGGGCCCATTTGCAGGGTCAGGGGCGCGTACAACGTCCAGCCGGCAGCAGGTGCACCACCGGGCATGAAGAAAGAGCCCGTGATCATCAGCGCGGCAGGAATCATCAACCAGAAGCTGAAGTTGTTCATGCGGGCAAAAGCCATGTCAGAGGCGCCGATTTGCAGCGGAATCATCCAATTGGCAAAGCCGACGAAGGCCGGCATGATGGCGCCGAACACCATGATCAAACCGTGCATGGTGGTGAGCTGGTTGAACAGCTCGGGGTTGACCAGTTGCAGGCCTGGCTGGTACAGCTCAGCCCGTATGCCCATGGCCAGCACTCCCCCCACCATCAACATGGCGAAGGCGAACAGCAGGTACAAAGTACCGATGTCTTTGTGGTTGGTGGCATAGACCCAGCGACGCCAGCCCGTGGGGGCGTGGTGATCGTGGTCATGGGCGTGATCGTGATGGTCTAGTACGGCACTCATCTGACTTCCTTTGAAAACTAAATTTTTACGCTTGCCGGTCTAGCCGGTCAAAAAAACGGACGACGAATTATTTGCGGGCGGCCACAAACTCAGCGGGCTGCACCACCTGACCGGTTTTGTTAGACCAATTGTTCTTGGTGTAGGTCACTACGGCGGCCAGGTCGGTGTCGCTGAGCTGCTTCCATGCAGGCATGGCACCGTTATTGACGCCGTTGAGCAAAACCGTGATTTGTTTGAGGTGGTCTTTGTCGAGCACGATGGCCGAGCCGTCCAGCGCCTTGATCGGTCCGGCACCCTTGCCGCTGGCCTGGTGGCAGGCAGCGCAATTGGCAGCGTAGACTTTTTCGCCACGGGCGACCAGATCGGTCAAGTTCCAGACTTTGCTCGGATCATCGGCTTTGGCAGCGGCTTCCTTGAGCTTGGCGCCCGTCCACAGGCTGTACTGCTCGGCCGTCACCACTTTCACGTGGATCGGCATGTAAGCGTGTTCTTTGCCGCAGAGTTCCTGGCACTGGCCATAGAAGTCACCCGTTTTTTCGGCACGAAACCAGGTGTCTCGCACGAAACCAGGAATAGCGTCTTGCTTGATACCAAAGGCGGGCACGGCAAAAGCGTGAATGACGTCGTTGGCAGTGGTGATGATGCGCACCTTCTGATTGACCGGCACCACCAGCGGGTTGTCTACCTTGAGCAGGTAGTTGTCGATTTCCTGACCCTTCTTAGGTCCGCCGTCATTGGACATCTGGCGATGGGTGGAATCGAGCGTAGAAACGAAACCAATGCCTTCGCCTTCGCCCTTGATGTATTCATAACCCCACTTCCACTGCATGCCGGTGGCTTTGATGGTCAGGTCCGCGTTGGTGGTGTCTTTGGAAGCCACCAGCACCTTGGTCGCCGGCAGGGCCATGCCGATGACGATCAAAAAGGGAATCACCGTCCAGGCGATTTCAACGGCTGTGGACTCATGGAAGTTGGCAGCTTTGTGTCCGACCGACTTGCGGTGCTTCCAAATGGAATAGAACATGACACCGAAAACGGCAACAAAGATCACCAAGCAGATGATCATCATGAACCAGTGCAGCCAGATCTGCTCAGCGGCAATGCGGGTGATGGGCTCAGGCAAATTGAGCTGGTTAACACCGGGGCCACCAGGCAAGTCTTTGACGACGGCCAGCGCAGAAGGGCTGAAAGACACCAAGGCAGCGAGGACCGCGACGGCGGCCAAAGCCTGACCGAACAGCGCCAGTTTGGCCGACTCCAGAATCGCCCCAACTTGTGTCATGCCAGGCCTTGAGGTTTTACTTGCGTTCATCGTCATCACTTTAAGGAAATCAATTAAGGGGTCGTTAAGCTACTGATTATAAATAGAGCAGTCTGGTCATTTTGGCGTGCAATCTTGACGCATTCCTTGCAAGTTCGATGTTTAAGCACCCCGCAGCGCAAAACGTATCTCACGGGCCAGCGCCGGGCGCAGTTCAGGGCGCAAATGCCGGCCGATACTGACCCGGTGACCCTGACCCGACACCTCAATCAGAGAGCCGTCACTGCCTTTGGGCTCCACCCGAACCCATTGGCGTTCAAACTCCGCTCTCTCAATACGTCCAGCAGTTTCCAGCTCTACCACCAAGCGGGAGCCTTGCAACATAATTTTTTCGCCGTCACGCGCATGGCGCGCGTAAATCAAAAAAGCTGCACCAACAACCATCACCTCGAGCCAGGCAAAGGGCAAGATCAGATAAGCACCTTGTACCCAAAAAAGCGTGGCAATACCCAATGAAACAACGCAAAGCGAAATGTAGAGTTGAAGCAACTGGGCCGGCGTCACAGAGCAGTTGCGGCGGAGTTGCCATTGCATCTCTGGGGCGTTGGGCTCACCGGGCATGCGCACGGTTGCAAAGCGAAATCGAAAGTCGGAAGTCGACAAAAGAAAACTCAAAATAAGTAGGGCTTTAATGCAAAACGCATCAAAGCAAGGGGACATACCCGAATTCAGGAAATGATTGTAGACACAATCTTCGCCCTGCCTGCCTGGAGGGTCATGTCCGCGGCTGCTGCAGCATGCTGCGCATGTCCTGCACAGAAACTGAGCTGAGCGCCGACACCTTGACCTTGGGCCTGGCTTTCAGCGCATGGCCGTAAATCAACTCAAAAGTCATTTGCAGCCGTCCGTCAGGCCCACGCGGCAAACGCTCGCTGAGCGCTTGCTCTAACTGCTCCCGCCAGCGGCGCCCGCGCAAAGCGCCAAATCGCGCAGGGTGAAAATTGCGGCCCAGCTCACGCAAGTCTTGCAGCAGCCGCGCCGGCGTGTCGTAAGTCAGGGTGATGCGCTCCATGTCCATCACCGGCTCAGCAAAGCCGGTTTGCACCAGCATGTCGCCCCAGTCGTGCATGTCGGTGAGCTGATGGCCGGCCGCAGGCCAACCCAGCGTCTGGTAGATGCCGCGTAATTCACGTGCCGTGTCAGGGCCCAAACACGAAAACATCACGAAGCCATCGACAGCCAGCAGGCGGTGCCATCGGGACAGCAGCGCCTGCGGATCAGCGGACTCATGCAAGGCCATGTTGGCCCACAACATGTGAAGGCTGCCAGCTTCAGGCGCCTCAAAGCGCGCCGCACGAACAGCCCAAGGAAAACGCTGCAGGAATTGCTGCCACCATGGCGCGCCCAAGGCACGGCGGGCGTGCAGTGCCTGGGCGGGTTCAGTTTCCATCACAAAAGCAAGTGAGCGGGGGTAACGCCGGCTTAACTCACCGTGTGCTGCCAGCCCGCCCCGCACCGCACACCAATGCGCCCACACGGCGGGTACCAGCTTGATCCACTGCAAGCGATCGAGCATGCGGCGCGCTACCTCCTCATGCAACCAAGGCGAGTTACCAGGGACAGTGCGCTGCCAGCGCGCAACAGCGAGCGGATCCAGGGTGGGCGGTTTTTGATTCGAAGTCATGCGGGCGCCAAGAGAAAACAGGGCATCCGGACGCAGGTCCGGGCCAGCGCCGAGTATATTGACATCATGTTGTTGCGTGCCCTGCCCACCCTGCCCACCCTGCTCACAGCTCGCCTTGCCAGCCGGTGTGCTGTCTGCCATGGCTGGCCGGGCGGGCCGGTTTGCGCGCAATGCATGGCCCGTTTTGGCCAGGCGCGCCAGCGCTGTCACCTGTGTGCGCTGACCACGGTGGCCGGCCCTGACCAGGCCCGGCTGTTGTGCAGTCGTTGCCGGCGCGAACCATTTGGACTGGACGCCTGCTTCGCGGCCCTGCCCTATGCCTTTCCATGGTCTGGCCTGGTGGCACGTTACAAGTTCGCCAACCAGACCGGCTGGACCTCTTTCCTGGCCGGCCTGATGCTGGCACAGCCCGGCGTGCGCGACGCACTGGCTGATTTAGGACCCCATGACTGGCTGCTGCCCATGCCCCTGTCGGCAGAGCGACTGGGCTGGCGCGGCTACAACCAGGCTTGGGAGTTGACGCGCTCTCTGCAAAAACAAAGCAGTTGTACCGCCAAATCCGACAGCGCGCTGCTGCTTCGCACACGCCACACCCGACCCCAAAGCGAGCTCAAGCGCTGCGAGCGCCATGACAATGTGAAAGGCGCTTTTGCGCTCGAACCCCTGCGCGCGACGCATGTCGCTGGCCGTCGCGTGATGCTGGTCGACGACGTGATGACCAGCGGCGCTTCGCTGCTGGCGGCAGCGACTGCACTGCGACTGGCCGGTGCCGCAGAGGTCAGCGCCATCGTGCTGGCGCGCACGGCGCCGACATAATGCCGCCATGTTTCACATTGTTCTGGTTGCTCCTGAGATTCCTCCCAACACGGGCAACGTGATCCGTCTGTGCGCCAACACCGGCTGCACCTTGCACCTGGTCGAGCCGCTGGGCTTTTCGATGGATGACAAGCACATGCGCCGCGCCGGGCTGGACTACCACGAGTACACCAGCGTTCAGCGATACGCCAGCTGGCAGGCGTTGCTGGCCAGCGCCAAGCCGGCAGCAGAACGCATGTTCGCAATGACCACACGCGGCTCGGGCAGTGTCTTCGAAGCCCGCTTCGAGGCCGGTGACTGGCTGGTGTTCGGCTCTGAAACACATGGCTTGCCGGTGGAACTGCGGGAGCAGTTTGCGCCAGCGCAGCGCCTGCGCCTGCCCATGCTGGCGGGCCAGCGCAGCCTGAATCTGTCCAACGCCGTGGCAGTCACGGTGTTTGAGGCCTGGCGGCAAAACAGTTTTGACTCAGCGCCGGCCGGCTAGCGGCAGCGAGCGTCTCAGGCAAAAGCGTCCCAAAGCAATTTCGAACCTGTCAAAAACATGCCGACCGCGATCAAGCGGTAAAACTGCTTGGGGCTGATGCGCTTGGCCATGCGAAAACCCACCCAGACACCCACGGGCACCAATGGCAAAAGCGCCAGAGAAGTGGCCATGTTGCGCGCATCCAGCAAGCCCAGCCAAGCGTAAGGAATCCACTTAGACAAATTAATGGCAAAGAAAAAACAGGCCATGGTGGAGGCGAACTGCAAGGGGCTCAAACGCATTGGAATCAAGTAAGCGCTGACAGGCGGCCCCCCCGCATGGGCTACAAAGCTGGTAAAGCCCGACACCACGGTGAGAATTGCGCCTACCCAGCGCGTCGGCGGCACGCTGTCAGGCTTGGGCGGAAACAGCATGCGCTGCGCCAGAAACAAGAGCGTGAAGCCGCCCACCAGCCCCGCCACAAGGTGCGTGTCCATCACCTTGAACAGCAGAGCGCCAGTCAATGAACCCAAAATGCCCAGTGGGATCAAGAAACGAAGGAAGGGCAGATCCACGTTTTTGCGAAATACGGCCAGCCCTAACAGGTCCATCACCAACAGCACCGGCATCAAAATTGCAGCCGCCTGCGGAACCGTCACAGTCAGCGCCATGAGCGGCACGGCCAGCGAGCCAAAGCCGGTGCCGAAGCCGCTTTTACTGATACCAAGCAAAAGCACCGCCGGAACAGCCACCGCATAAAAAAACGGGTCGGTGATGAGAGGAAAGTACACGCCCGATTATGGCTGCCTGTCCATGTGAAAGCCCCAAACTTCAAAGACCTTGTTTCAAACCCGCTCGAGTACCAGCGCAATGCCCTGCCCCACGCCAATGCACATGGTGCACAGCGCGTAGCGACCGCCGGTGGCGTGCAGGCGATTAACGGCGGTGGTGGCCAGCCGCGCGCCCGAGGCGCCTAGCGGATGGCCCAGCGCAATGGCGCCGCCCCAGGCGTTGACGCGGGCGTCGTCATCTTGCAAACCCAGTTGGCGCAGCACGGCCAAGCCTTGCGCGGCAAAAGCTTCATTGAGCTCAATCACATCGAGTTGCGCCAGCGTCAAGCCGGTCAGCGCCAGCACTTTTTGCGTGGCCGGCGCGGGGCCTATGCCCATGATGCGCGGGGCCACGCCAACTGTGGCCATACCCACCACGCGGGCGCGCGGCGTCAAGCCATTTTTCGCGGCGCTGGCTTCGTCAGCCAACAGCAGCGCGCAAGCGCCATCATTCACGCCGCTGGCATTGCCGGCCGTCACCGTGCCGTCGGGACGCACCACGCCTTTGAGCTTGGCCAGTGTTTCCAGGGTGGTGGCGCGCGGATGCTCGTCGGTGTCTACCAGCACCGCGTCGCCCTTTTTCTGGGGGATGGACACAGGAGTGATCTCACGCGCCAGATGGCCGGCTTGTTGCGCTGCCACGGCGTTGAGCTGGCTGGCCAGCGCCATGCGGTCCTGGGCTTCGCGCTCGATCTTGAAATCGGTGGCGACGTTTTCGGCCGTCTCGGGCATGGAATCGACACCGTATTTTTCTTTCATCAGCTTGTTGACGAATCGCCAGCCGATGGTGGTGTCATACACCGCGTTGCTGCGGCTGAAAGCGCTCTCTGCCTTTGGCATCACAAAGGGCGCGCGGCTCATGCTTTCAACGCCACCGGCAATCATCAAGCCGGCTTCGCCGGAGCGGATAGCGCGGGCCGCCGTGCCCACGGCATCCAGACCTGAGCCGCACAGGCGGTTGAGCGTGGCGCCCGGCACTTGCAGCGGCAGGCCGGCCAGCAGGCTGGCCATGTGTGCCACGTTGCGGTTGTCTTCACCGGCCTGGTTGGCGCAGCCAAAGATCACGTCGGTGATGGCTTGCCAATCCACATTCGGGTTGCGAGCCATCAGCGCGCGCAGCGGCACAGCGCCCAGGTCGTCGGTGCGCACGCTCGAAAGCGCGCCGCCGTAACGCCCGAATGGGGTGCGGATGGCGTCGCAAATAAAGGCTTGTGAACTCATGGTGTGTCTTTTCAAAATCGGTTGTGAAAGTTCAGGCTGCCGCGATCGGTAAGCCCAGCATTTTTTCAAGTTCAGCATGCGTCAAACCCTCGACTGTGTCGATGAGCTTGAGGCCCTTCGGCGTGCATTCCAGCGTGGCCAACTCCGAGTAAATGCGCTTGACGCAGGCAATGCCGGTGATCGGGTAGCTGCACTGGGCCACCACTTTGCTCTCGCCTTTTTTGGTCAGCAAATCCATCATCACCCAGGTTTGCTTGGCGCCTATTGCCAGGTCCATGGCGCCGCCCACGGCCGGAATCGCGTCTTTCTCGCCGGTGTGCCAGTTGGCCAGGTCACCGGTGGCGCTGACCTGAAAGGCGCCCAACACGCAGATGTCCAAGTGGCCGCCGCGCATCATCGAAAAGCTGTCGGCGTGGTGAAAGTAAGCGCCGCCTGCCAGCATGGTCACCGGCTGCTTGCCGGCGTTGATCAGGTCATAGTCTTCATGCCCTGCGGCAGGTGCCGGGCCCATGCCCAAAATGCCGTTTTCGCTTTGCAAAATCACTTCAATACCGGCCGGCAGATGATTGCCCACTAGCGTGGGCATGCCGATGCCCAGGTTGACATAAGCGCCGTCATGAATGTCTTGCGCCACGCGTTGGGCGAGTTGCTCTTTGCTGCGTTTTTGATAGCTCATGCTCATGCCGCCTTTTTGAAACCGCCGGCCTCGGTGGCCACACGGTCGATCCTGACAATCTTGCCCACGAAAATGCCGGGGGTGACCACGTTTTCAGGGTCCAGCGCGCCCAGCTCGACGACTTCATGCACCGTGGCCACGGTCAAGCGGGCGGCAGTCGCCATGACGGGGCCGAAGTTGCGCGCCGCCTTACGGTAGACCAGATTGCCCCAGCGGTCGCCCTTTTCAGCACGTATCAGCGCCACATCGCCATAAATCGGCATTTCCAGCACGTAGTGCTTGCCATTGATCTCGCGCGTTTCTTTGCCCTTGGCCAGCTCGGTGCCGTAACCCGTGGGCGAGAAAAACGCACCCACACCGGCACCCGCAGCGCGTATGCGCTCGGCCAGGTTGCCCTGCGGCACCAGCTCCAGTTCGAGCTTGCCGCTGCGGTAAAGCTCGTCAAAAACATAGCTGTCAGCCTGGCGCGGAAAACTGCAAATGATCTTGCGCACCCGGCCCGCCTTGAGCAGCGCAGCCAGGCCGGTGTCGGCGTTGCCGGCGTTGTTGTTGACGATGACCAGGTCCCTAGCGCCCTGCGCAATCAGCCCGTCAATCAGTTCATTGGGAATGCCGGCGGTGCCAAAGCCGCCAATCATCACGGTCGAGCCGTCCTTCACACCGGCCAACGCCGCCTCAATCGACGGGGCAATCTTGTTGATCATTCAAAAGCTCCAGATAAAAGATGGTTTGAATTGTCATCTATGACTCTGCCACCCAAACAACCAAGTTTAGGGGCACCAAAGGCCCGACGCCGGGCACACGCTGCCGGGCTGGCCACTCACCCAGACTTGCTCTTCATTGAGCTGCTGGGCGGCCGCAGGGTCAGTGTCGAACTGAATCTGCAGTGCCTGCGCCACAGCGGCGTTTTCAATCGGCAGTTCCCACGTTAAAAACAATTGCGTGCAATCCCGCTCTGGCGTGGAGTGCGCCGCGTCAAAGCCCGTGCTGCCGCGCTCAATGACCGCGTGCGGCTGGCCGGTGTCAAACAGCACGGCGGTGCCTCTGGTCAAAGGGATGCGCTGGCCGGTGAAGGGGAAATGCAAATCCAGCCCCCGGTCTTCGCTTAAAAACAAGTTGGCAAAGGCTGCGCTGCCGTACTGCGCGCCGTCGTGGTGGTACCTGGCGCCGCGGCAGGCCATCAGGGCCAGCTCGCAGTCAGCCAGCTGCGGCAGGCCCAAGGTGCGCGTCCATTCAGCCATGGCTTGCACGCAGTGGCGCAGTTCAGGCCAGCGCGCCTGAGTGCGGGCCAGCGGCAAAGCCTCGACGTCGCCGGGTACCAGGGCCAAGTGCAGCGTCACCTCACGCTGCCAGTCAGCCGTGACTTTGGCAGGGGGCGCCGGTACGTCGAGCGTGGCGGTTAGCACGCGCGCACTCACGCTGCGGCTTCGCATAGTCTGGCCGCTCTTGAAAAAGCAGACTTGGCTGGCGGGGGCACGGGCGCTCATGCGGGCCAGTGTAGACAGGCGTCGCGTGCTACGCTTTCGCCCATGTTCACGCCTTCTCAAGCCAATGTGCGCCAGTTCTTTTGCGCGGTGTATGCCAAAAGCCTGGCCGGCACGCCACTCGATGCGATGGAAACCATCGTCAGCCAGTGGATTGACGAGCACCCCGAGTACCACGCTGATTTTGCCGATGCAGAGGCGGCCGTGGACAAAATGTACGAGGTGAAAGATGGCAAAACCAACCCTTTTTTGCACCTGTCGATGCACCTGACGATCAGTGAGCAATGCTCGATTGACCAGCCGCGCGGCATAAGGCAGGCGGTTGAATTGCTGACGGCCAAGCGCAACTCTTTGCACGCGGCCCACCACGAAACCATGGACTGCCTGGGCCAGATGGTCTGGGAAAGCCAGCGCGCCAGCCGCCCGCCCGATGGCGCCGCTTACATCGACTGCGTGCAGCGTCAAGCCACGCGGGACTGAGCCCGCGCCGCCGGGCCGCCTGAAACAAAAAAACCGCCTTCCGGCGGTTTTTCATAAAGGCCAGGGCCTTTGTTTTAACGCCATCGGCTTTGCGGCTCGACCTTGAGGTCGCCCGGCACACTCGCCAGGAAGTTGGCGATTTGCTTGAGTTCAGCGTTGCTGTACTGCTTGGCCATACCGGCCATGATGGCGTTGCCGCGGCCAACAATGGCGTTGGCATCGTTTTTGTAGGACTTCAGAGCCACAAAAAGGTAGTCAGCGTGCTGGCCGCCGATTTTGGGGTAAGAAGGATCAATCGGCATGCTGAAGTTGGCACCGTGGCATGAAGCGCAATTGGCTTTACCCAAAAGTTCTACTACTTGGGCGCTGGGGGCTTTGACTTCTTTGGGGGCCGACTTGCCTTCGACCAAACCGTGGCCACTGTAGTAAGCCGCAAGATCGGCCATGTTCTGATCGGTCAGAGTCTCTGAAATACCGCGCATGCTGGGGTGCTTGCGCTCGCCCTTTTTGTATGCATTCAGCGAAGCGACGATGTATTTCTCGCTTTGGCCGGAAATCATCGGCACTTTGTAAACTTCAGGAAAACTGGCTTGATAGCCTTTGATGCCGTGGCAGCCAATGCACATGGCGTTGATGGCCTGGCCGGCTTTGGCATCACCTTTGAGCTCTTGGGCCTGGGCAGTCACATTCAAAAAAGCAACGAGGACAGCAAAAAAAGTGGGGAGCAGCTTGGTCATTTTGCGAGGACAATCCGGTGAGATTCAACTTAAAAACACTGCGGATTATATCTGTGTGTGGGGGCGCAGGACGCTGACAGCCAACTGACAAGCTCAAGCACAGTAATGCCGCATCAAGGCCTAACAGATATAGATATGAAATTTCAAGGATCCCAAAACTACGTCGCCACCGAAGACCTGATGCTGGCCGTCAATGCATCGGCCATGCTGCAAAAACCACTGCTGGTGAAGGGCGAGCCAGGCACCGGCAAAACCATGCTGGCCGAGGAGGTGGCGCAGGCGCTGAAACTGCCGCTGCTGCAGTGGCACATCAAATCAACCACCAAGGCGCAGCAGGGTCTGTATGAGTATGACGCGGTCTCGCGCCTGCGCGACTCCCAGCTGGGCGAGGAAAAAGTCAAGGACATTCACAACTACATCCTCAAGGGTGTGTTGTGGCAGGCCTTCACCGCCGATGCGCCGGTGGCGCTGCTGATTGACGAGATAGACAAGGCCGACATCGAGTTTCCGAACGACCTGCTGCGCGAGATCGACCGCATGGAGTTTTACTGCTACGAAACGCGCGAGCTGGTCAAAGCCAAACATCGGCCGCTGGTGTTTATCACCTCCAACAATGAGAAAGAGCTGCCCGACGCATTTTTGCGCCGCTGCTTTTTTCACTACATCAAGTTCCCGGATGCCGACACGATGAAAAAAATTGTGGATGTGCATTTCCCCGGCCTCAAAAAAGAGTTGCTGGCCGCCGCCATGAAAACCTTTTATGACGTGCGCAACCTGCCGGGCCTGAAGAAAAAGCCCTCAACAAGCGAGTTGCTGGACTGGCTCAAGCTGCTGGTGGCGGAAGACATTTCGCTCGACGCGCTGCAAAGCAAAGACAACAAGGTGAGCGTGCCGCCGCTGGTGGGCGCGCTGCTCAAGAACGAGCAAGACGTCACCTTGTTTGAAAAACTGGTGTTCATGCAACGCCAGAACCGCTGATAAAGGCAACTCATGAACAACTCCTTGTGGTTTGAAGGTCTGACCGACGCCGTGGGTTTTCTGGGTGGCTCTTTGCTGGGTTTCGGCTTGGGGCAATTGTTCGGGCTGGACATTTTTGACCAGGGTTACAGCAACAGCGTGATCGGCGGCATTGTGCTGGTCGGATTGGGCGGCGGTCTGGCGCTGCAAGCAGTGCGGCGCTGGCGGCATTCGCTGAGCGTAAAAGACCAGGTCCCCTGAGAAGTCGCATGCTGATTGCCTTTTTTTACACGCTGCGCTCGGCCAAGCTGCCGGTTTCGGTCAAAGAATACCTGGTGCTGCTTGAAGCGCTGAAGGCCGGTGTGGTGGGCCCGAACAGCGGCGGCGATGGGCATGGTGGAGGCGAAGGCGCCTACAAGATCGATGACTTTTACTACCTCAGCCGCACGGTGCTGGTGAAAGACGAGAAGCACTACGACAAGTTTGATCGCGCTTTTGCGTCTTACTTCAAGGGCGTTGAGATGGTGGCCGACTTCAGCAAGGAAATTCCGCTGGAATGGCTGCGCAAAAACCTGGAGCTTGAACTCAGCGCCGAAGACAAAGCCAAGATCGAGAAGATGGGCTGGGACGAGCTGATGGAAACGCTGAAAAAGCGTTTTGAAGAACAAAAAGAACGCCATGAGGGCGGCAGCAAATGGATTGGCACGGGCGGCACCTCACCCTTTGGCGCCAACGGTTACAACCCGCAGGGCATCCGCATCGGCCAGGAAAAAACCCGCAACAAGAGTGCCGTCAAGGTGTGGGACCAGCGCGCCTACAAGGACTATGACGACACCCAGGAGCTGGGCACGCGCAATATCAAGGTGGCGTTGCGCCGGCTGCGCAAATTTGCGCGCCAGGGAAGCGCCGACGAGCTGGACCTGGACGACACCATCAAATCCACCGCAGCCAACGCCGGCTGGCTGGACATCAAGATGGTGCCCGAGCGCCACAACAACGTGAAGGTGCTGCTGCTGATGGACGTGGGCGGCACCATGGACGAGCACATTGCGCGGGTGGAAGAGCTGTTTTCCGCCACTAAGACAGAATTCAAGCACCTGGAGTTTTACTACTTCCACAACTGCGTGTATGACTTCATGTGGAAGAACAACCGCCGTCGCTTTGCCGAAAAATTCGCCACCTGGGACATCATCCGCAAGTACAACAAAGACTACAAACTGATCTTTGTGGGCGACGCCACCATGAGCCCCTATGAAATTTTGCAGCCCGGCGGCAGCGTGGAGTACAACAACGAAGAATCCGGCGCCGAGTGGATGCAGCGGCTGACCAACGCCTTTCCCAAATTCGCCTGGATCAACCCTGAGCCGCAAGGCGTGTGGCAGTACCGCCAGAGCATCAGCGTGATGCAGCAACTGGTTAGCCAACGCATGTACCCGCTGACACTCAAAGGGCTGGAAGAAGCGATGCGCCTGCTCACCAAATAAGCTGGCCCCTAAGAATACAATTCAGGCCCGACACCGCCGCCATAGTTCAATGGATAGAACGAGTGCCTCCTAAGCGCTAGATACAGGTTCGATTCCTGTTGGTGGTACCAACCAGTGCTATCAGAAAGTCTCAGAACCTCTCACAACCCGCGTGGCTTATAGCTACAGCGGGTTTTTTGTTGCCTCAAACAACTTCATTGGGTACCATGACATTGCGCTGATTTATTGGTACTTCTGCTGGTGTCCGACGTCAGCGTGTGTGAGACAAATAGGGGTACTTGATTAAAGGAGGGTTTTGGTTCATCTTTCAACCTAAGGAGTGAAGATGAAATTGAAATCTATTCAACCCAAGGCCTCTGCCGAGCAG
>Ga0214921_10008312_pt1 | contig 13505 bp, 12 predicted proteins | sample LL1505_MetaG_FD_177992 | JGI IMG/M metagenome (GOLD analysis project Ga0214921, IMG submission 177992) | Freshwater microbial communities from Lake Lanier, Atlanta, Georgia, United States - LL-1505 | ecosystem: Environmental > Aquatic > Freshwater > Lake | place: USA: Georgia | collected... | reverse complement strand
GCGGGGCAGTTTTACGGGTGCTGATCGTCAGCACAAAGGCTTTTTTGAGCGCGCGGATGGTGGCACCATTTTTTTGGATGAGGTCACTGAAATGCCGCTTGAGTTGCAGGTCAAACTGCTGCGGGTGCTCGAAACCGGCGCATTTACCCGGGTCGGAAGTGTCCAGCCAATTCAGACCAATGTAAGACTCATTTCGGCTACAAACCGAATCCCCGAGCAGGCTGTCCAGGCCGGAAAGCTCCGTGAGGATTTGTACCATCGTTTAAATGCATTTCCGGTTCGGTTGCCGCCGCTTCGCGAGCGCATTGACGATATCGAACTACTTGCATCGCATTTTCTTCTAGAACTAAACCGAAGCGAGGGGGCGCAGAAACGCTTCGGAGATGGGGTTCTCGCCCGTTGGAAAATTGCCCCATGGCCAGGCAACGTCCGGCAATTAAGAAATGCGGTTCAAAGGGCCTTCATCTTGGCTGATCAGTTCCTCACTGCGGAGGAACCGTCACTTGACGACGAGTCCAGCACCGAACGGTCTTCGTTGTCTGCAGGGCAGATGGGCGGGGGTCTGCTCGGGCCTGGGGCGGGGGGTGATTTTCCGGGCGATCGACGCGGCGTTGTCATCCGCATTGGAACGTCTATTGATTCGGCTCAACGTCAGTTGGCGCTCGCAACCCTGGTCCAGTGCGCTTGGGTTGAGGATCGCGCGGCGGCAATGCTGGGGATCTCGCTGGAGCACCTCGCCAAGCTGGCTGGCGATAGCCGTCTAACTCAGCCAAACCGCTAGGCTTTTTGGGGGAACGCCACTTGCGTTCGATGGGCTGAGCAATCCGCTTTCACGAGATCCTATCCATGGAAACGAACACCCCGCAGGCGCCCGCCAAACTACTCACGTCCGCCGAAGCCCCTCCGGAGTATGCCAATGGTTCCGCACCGGTCAAGCAACACCGCGCTCACCGTACGGTCGATCGTCTGGCAACGGTTGTGCACGAGGCCACTGATGAAATCGTAGCTCGCGGTGAGGCTTGGCAGGCAATACAGGATCGTTTGGTCTCACAAACCCGTGAGCGGGTTCGCCAGCGGCCATTAGCTATTGTCGGCATTGCAATCGCCGTGGGTTTCCTCATGAGCCGGTTGATGCGATAGGTCAACGTGTATGTTGACGTAGTTTTGTTGGAGATTACCATCCGCTGGTTGTGCTGTTTGTCTTGAGTGCGCCACTTTCTCTCAGGGATTGGTAAACTCCACAACCCGGACAGATGAACCGAGCGGTTATAACCCTCTTCATCTGGGCACGGAATCAGCGATTGGGTCCATCGATCGGTCCCCGAAGTCTGAGTCCCGTGCCCTTTCACGATGGTGTTGCGTTCCGCGGACGTAATCGCTGAGCGATTCTCGTCACGTCTCGACTCACCATTGGCTTTGGCCTTCGCGCTTAAGCCTCTCCACGTTGATTTCCGGTGCCTTGTTGCGCGGTTGACCGGAGAACTACATGGACGCGTTGTTGGGGTTGATGAAACTCATTGATCGGGTGACCGACCGTTTTGCGGTGATCGCGAAGTGGGCGATGGGCGTATCCTGTTTTATAAGTGCGCTCAATGCGTTGGTGCGATATGGCTTCAACTACAGCTCAAACGCCTACCTGGAGATTCAGTGGTACCTGTTTGCGGCATGCGTGATGCTCGGCGCGTCACAGGTGCTTCGCGTCAATGAACACGTTCGCGTAGACGTGTTGTACGGGCAGTACTCCGGCCGGGCTCAGGCTTGGATTGATTTGCTGGGTTTGCTCCTTTTCATGCTGCCGTCGATGGCTGTCATGATTTATTTCGCGTTTCCTTTGTTCTTGAAAATGTACGCAAGCGGTGAGGTCTCCAGTAACGCCGGTGGTCTGATCCGTTGGCCAGCGATGCTGATGTTGCCACTCGGTTTTAGCCTGTTGTTTGCTCAGGGCGTCTCTGAGGCAATCAAGCGGTATGCCTGGTTGATGAACCGGTATGAGTCAGAGTTTCATTATGAGAGGCCGCTCCAATGACGATGGATACTTTCGCCCCGCTGATGTTCGCGGCGCTCATCGTTGTGTTGCTGATTGGGTTCCCAGTCTCCTTTTCATTGACGGCGCTTGGACTCAGTTGCGGGTTCTTTGCGGTTCACATGGGGTGGTTTCCGGCCTCCTTTATGACCGCGCTGCCATTGAATGTTTTCGGCATCCTGTCCAATGAGTTGTTGCTGGCTATTCCCTTTTTCACGCTGATGGGAACCATCCTTGAGCGTTGTGGTCTGGCTGAGGACATGTTGGACTCAATGGGACAGCTGTTCGGTCCGATTCGCGGCGGCCTCGGCTATTCCGTAATTATCGTTGGATTCATTCTTGGGGCCATTACGGGCACCGTCGCGGGGCAGGTTATTGCAATGGCAATGATTTCTTTGCCCGTCATGATGCGATGGGGCTACAACATGCGCTACGCCACTGGTGTTCTGGCTGCATCCGGGACCATCACCCAGTTGGTTCCGCCGTCGTTGGTTCTAATTGTGCTTGCCGACCAACTTGGAAAGCCGGTTGGAGATATGTACAAGGGGGCCTGGGGGCCATCCATTCTGCAGGTTCTCTTGTTCGCGCTGTACACTTTCCTGTTGTCCAGGATCAGTCCCTCGCACGTCCCTGGACTGCCCAAGGAAGCTCGTACGCTCGATGGTTGGGCCCTCTGGAAGAAATGCTTGCGCGGCATTATCCCGTCGGCCGTTCTAATCATTACTGTTCTCGGTAGCATGGGCGGTTTACCGGGTCTGAATACGGCCGTCGCAACTCCGACCGAGGCAGGAGCGATGGGTGCCGTTGGCGCATTTATTCTGGCGGCGATGCACAACCGATTGAGTTACGACCTGTTTAAACAGGCCCTGCTCAACACCATGCGAATTACGGCGATGGTGGTCTTTATTCTGATCGGTTCACGGGTCTTTTCGCTCGTCTTCCAGGGCGTTGATGGAGGTATCTGGATCGAACACCTCTTGTCAGGGCTGCCTGGTGGTCAGTTGGGCTTCCTGATCGTCGTCAACATTTTTATTTTTTTCCTGGCGTTTTTCCTCGATTTCTTCGAGATCGCGTTCATCATCATTCCGTTTCTGGCCCCCGTCGCCGCCAAGCTCGGGATTGACCTTGTTTGGTTTGGTGTGATGATTTGCGTGAACATGCAAACCAGTTTCATGCACCCGCCGTTTGGTTTCGCATTGTTCTATTTGCGCGGCATTTCGGACACGCTACATCGAAATGGATCGTTACCCCGCAAAGTGGAATCGAGGGACATTTATCTCGGCGCGATCCCTTTCATCATCATCCAGTTGATCCTGGTGGCGGTGGTTATTTTCTTCCCGCAGACGGTGACGGTCTTCCTGGATAAGGAAAAAGTGCTCGACCTTGATAAAGCGATCGAGCAGTTGCAGGATATTCAGAACAAACCGGACGAGACCGGTAACCCGAATTCATCGAATGTCTTGAACGATCCGCTCAGCCCTCCAGGAGCGTCGGGTGATTCCGCTGGCAATCCGTCAGGAAACTCGTCGGGCGATAAGCCAGCGGATTCGTCTGCTGACGATGCGATGGAGGCCCTGCGTCGTTCAATCGAGCAGGACAAACTCAAAAAATAGAATAAAAAACGCGCCAGCGAAGTAGCCCTCGCTGGCGCGTTGATCGAATGGGCTTTTGACCCAGGCTATTTACAGTCGGGCAGCTTGCATGAAGTCGTCATTGGCGGCTTCGGTCAAACGGAACCAGAGGTTTGAATCCCGACGGAAATTCGAAAGATCCGTGTAGATCTTCTTCCAGTTCGGGTTGGTATCGGATAGTTCGCTGTACAGACCCATTGCCTCCTTGAAGGCGGCATCCATCATGTCTTTCGGGAATTTGTAGAGCTTGGTGCCACCGGCCACCAGACGCTTCAGCGCGGCGGGGTTACGGGAGTCATACTTGGCCAGCATGTCCGTGTGCGCGTAGGCGGCAGCGTTTTCGATGATCGCCCGATACTCTGGCGACAAGGCCTCATACGCTTTGATGTTGACGTGCAGATCGATGTTCGGACCGGGCTCCCACCAGCCTGGGTAAGCGTAAAGGGGGGCCACTTTGTGCAGACCAAGTCGCTCGTCGTCGTACGGCCCCACCCATTCGGCCGCATCGACTGTCCCTTTTTCAAGGGCTGAATAAATTTCGCCGCCGGGAATATTGGCTGCAATACCACCGAGTCGCTCCCAAACCCTGCCTGGGAAACCACCCGTACGAAACTTGACGCCCTTGACATCGGCTACCGATTTAATTTCTTTACGCCACCATCCGCCCATTTGCGAACCGGTATTCCCCATCGGGAACATCATGATGTTGTATTGCCGGAAAAACTCGCGCATGAGGGTCAGTCCATTGCCCTCGTAAAGCCAGGCCGTCATTTGACGGGCGTTGAGGCCAAACGGGATGGTGCATCCCAGAGCAAAGACAGGGTCTTTGCCGAAATAGTAGTAGCTGGCGGTGCCAGCGCACTCTACCGTACCTTGCTGGACGGCATCGATTGTTCCGAATGCTGGAACTATTTCGCCCGGGGCATGGGTTGAGATGACGAATTTTCCGCCGGTCATTTCGCTGACCTTTTTGGAGAACACATCAGCGACGCCAAACAGGGTGTCGAGCGCCTTTGGGAAACTTGAAGTCATGCGCCACCGGACTTGTGCCTGGGCTCCGACAATGCCGGGAGCAACACCGGTCGCAAGGATTCCCGCGAGACCCGTGTTCTTAATAACTTGACGTCGATCCATCACTAACTTCCTTTAACTTAAAGATGAAGATTTCAACGAGCTTCTTCTAGGGATTGTAGTGGGTTTGTCGACCTGTTCCGTCCCTGACTGACGCCTCGCGGGGATTTTCGAGACCCGTGTTTACCCTCGGTTTTAGAGGGTTTGCGGTGGTGATTCGCTCAGTCGGAGACGGGCCTTTGAAATTGCCGCTCGGACTTGAGTCGGTGCCGTTCCCCCCAGGTGCTGCCGTGAACGGACTGATCCCTCGAGCGCAAGGACTGCAAAGACATCCTCACTGATCAGATGTGAGACCTTGGGTGCGAACTGCCTAATTTCACTGAGTTTCAGTGCGGTGAGATCACGGCCCGAATCAATTGCGGTACGTACGACCAAAGCGACCGCCTCGTGGGCTTCTCGAAACGGGAGTCCGAGTCGAACCAGATAATCGGCAAGATCGGTGGCGGTTGAGTATCCCCGGGTCGCCGCTTGGCGCATGCGTGCAGCATTGACGGATATTCCCGGAACGAGTTCAGTGAAAATCGCGAGGGTATCGATCACGGTGTCTGCCGCATCGAACAAGGGTTCTTTGTCTTCCTGATTGTCCTTGTTATACGCAAGGGGTTGCCCCTTCATGAGCGTTAGCAGACTCACCAGACTCCCCGTGACCCGACCGGTTTTGCCCCGCGCAAGCTCTGGTACGTCCGGGTTTTTCTTTTGCGGCATGATTGAGCTGCCAGTACAGAATCGGTCAGCCAGTTCAATGAATCCGAAGGCCGGACTTGACCAAAGCACAAGTTCTTCGCTGAACCGTGACACATGGGTCATGATCAGCGCGGCATTGGCACAGAATTCGATTGCAAAATCGCGGTCGCTGACTGCATCAAGCGAGTTCTCGCAAACTTCTTCAAATCCCAATAACTTGGCAACCAGTTCGCGGTCGATTGGGTATGGGGTTCCTGCCAGGGCTGCGGCCCCGAGTGGGAGGCGGTTGACCCGTTTGCGGCAGTCATGCATGCGCTCGGCATCTCGACGCAATTGCTCGACATAGGCCATGAGGTGGTGGCCAAACGTAACCGGTTGTGCGACCTGCAAGTGCGTAAATCCCGGCATCACCGTGTCGGCGTGCTGCTCGGCCAGGTCAACAAGAGCAGTTTGTAGTCGGACGAGCCAGTGCTGCGTCTCATCAATGCGCTCGCGCAACCAAAGTCGGAGGTCGGTAGCCACCTGGTCATTACGCGAACGACCCGTATGAAGGCGCTTGCCCGCATCACCCACCAGAGCAGTCAAACGGGCTTCGATGTTGAGATGAACATCCTCAAGATCAATCGACCACTTGAACTGTCCCCCCGCGATCTCGTCACGGATCAGGGCCATTCCGCGCTGAATCTCTGCCAGATCACCGCTGGTCAGAATCCCGCACGAATGAAGCATGCTGGCGTGTGCGAGCGACCCTGCAATGTCTTGTAGGGCGAGTCGCTGGTCAAATTGGACAGAAGCGGTGTAACGCTTCACCCGCTCGGTGATGGGCTCCGAGAAACGCCCCGACCAAGCGTCGGCTTTGTGCGAAAGTTGGTCTGTCATGTTGGCTCCTGACCGGATGATATAGGGCAACTTCCGGTGCAGCCCATTGTTCTCGCGCGCCCACCCCCGATTTGAAACACCCAAGCCGCCTGAGCGTCGGCAACAATCGGAGTCTGGAATTCTCGCAGGCGCGACACTCTGGTCACCGCCCCCGCCAATTTTGGACTCTTCGCGTACGGTTCACCCGCTTCGTCGCCTCGTCGACGGCGCTGAGGTGCCAGTGTTGCCGGACTGCTGCAACCCGGGGGTGGCCTTGCGTGTGGTCCTCCTACTTCTCGCCGGCATCACGATGGGTGCCTTGTTAGTTGCCGAGCATCTCGCGGCGTGGTCAACGCTGATGGTCGCAAACCTGAGCCTTGCGTCGGTCACTGCGGGGGGGGCGCTGACGTCGCTTTGCTTCCTGCGCCCTTTCGTTGTCGGCCGGTCCAGAGTGCTTCAGTGGTCGGTTGGGCTCGGGGTTCCGGCGGTCTTTATGGGGCTGGGTGGTGCGCTGTCGATCGTCCTCGGGGCGGTTACGCCACTTGAACCCTGGCTGTGGGTTGGTCTTCGCGTGCTGGCGAGCGTGGCCGCGAGTTTCGCCATCCTGAACCACTTTCAGCTGCGTGCAAGGGCCTACTCTCCCTCGCTATCCGAGGCCAGGCTGATCGCTCTGCAGGCGAGGATTCGACCGCACTTTTTATTCAATAGTCTCAATACGGTGCTCGGCCTCTTGCGCTTCGATCCGCGTCAGGCCGAGTCCACCTTGCAGGATTTGGCTGAGTTGTTCCGGGTCTTCATGCGCGACACCCGGGAACTCGTGCCCTTATCGACTGAAATTGAAACCTGTCGCCAGTACCTGGCGATCGAAACTCTTCGGCTCAATCCTCGACTTCAAGTCAGGTGGGCGTTGGCCAACCTCCCCATGGATGCGCTGGTGCCTTCCTTGCTGATTCAACCGTTGATCGAGAACGCGGTGCACCACGGCATTGAACCCTTGGCGGGCACTGGTCAGATCGAGATTTCGGGGCGATTGAGGGCTGACCGGATTCGCATCGAAATTATCAACCCGTTGCCGCCGAAAGGATTGGGATCCGGCCGAATGGGCAACCAAATGGCGCTGTCCAATGTGCGAGAACGATTAATGCTGCTGTTCGACATGGAAGCTGAACTCCGGATGGATACCGAAGGGGATCGGTTCCGCCTCACCCTTGATTTTCCCTACCGATCCGAACGCCGGGGGCGCCATGACTGAAACCAGCATCTTGATTGTGGATGACGAAGAACCTGCCTGCCGGCGCCTTCGTGAACTCCTGGCAGACATTATTGATGAATTCCCCCATCGTATTGTGGGAGAGGCGGGTAACGCACCCGACGCGCTGGCGTTGATTGATTCAAAGCGGCCGGGCATCGTTTTGCTCGACGTTCAGATGCCAGGGATGTCGGGGCTTGAACTTGCCCGCCATATGTCCGCCAGAGTGCATGCCGAACCCGATCGCAGCCAGCCGCTCGTGGTTTTCGTCACGGCACATGATGAATTTGCGGTAGAGGCGTTCGAACTGAACGCGGTGGACTATCTCCTGAAACCGGTGCGAGCTCAGCGCCTTTTAGCCGCATTGCGTCGGGCCCTCATGATTCGCCCCGCCGAGCACTGGCAAGCGATCGATCAGTTGGCTCGTGCGACGCTGACCCGTCGTCGCCATCTCTCGGTTCATGAACGCGGGCGTGTGATTCTGGTGCCGGTTGAGCATGTGATTTACCTTAAGGCCGAGCTGAAATACATCACTGTTCGCACGGTTGAGCGTGAGTACCTGATCGAGGAATCTCTCACCGCACTTGAGGAAGAATTCGGCGAACGTTTCGTTCGTATCCATCGAAATGCGTTGGTGGCAAGAGACTCCATCGGCGGCTTTGAGCGGGTGGCGCAGATGGAGAGTGAAGGGGGGGATCCTTATTGGCAGGTTGTCTTACGCGAAATCACCGAGCGCCTGCCGGTCTCGCGTCGGCAATGGTCCATGGTCAAGGGGCTGGTGTCTTAGACCCCGTTCATCGGGGGCGGTGTACCATCAATTCTCTTAGGACAAGAGGGGGATCGTGGTGCAGGAGTTTTCCACGAAGCGAGTGGTCATCGCCACCCGCGAGAGTCGGCTGGCACTTTGGCAGGCCGAGCACGTTCGGTCGTTGCTGTCGTCAGGTTTGCCCGAAGGGGCGGTCACCTTGCTCGGGATGACCACGCAAGGCGACCAAATTCTGGATCGCGCACTGCATGAGGTGGGCGGCAAGGGCCTCTTCACAAAAGAACTGGAAACGGCGTTGATGGATGGGCGCGCCGATCTTGCAGTGCATTCCCTCAAGGATGTTCCGATGCAGTTGCCCGACGGGTTCTCATTGGCGGCGATTTTGCCACGTGAAGATCCTCGCGACGCCTTCGTTTCACCCGTCTATGCGTCTTTTGAGGCCCTGCCCGTCGGGGCAAAGATTGGGACATCGAGCTTGCGTCGCGCGTCGTTGCTGCGAGCGCGCTTTCCGCACTGCGAAGTGCTCCCGCTTCGAGGGAACCTGGATACTCGTTTGGCCAAGCTCGATCGAGGTGAGTTTGATGCGATCGTGCTCGCGGCGTCTGGGTTAAAGCGCCTTGGTCTCGCCGAGCGAATTCGTGCCGTGATTCCGCCGGTCGACAGTCTGCCAGCGCCCGGTCAAGGGGCGTTGGGTGTCGAGATTCGGTCGGATCGTCATGATATGGCCGCGATGCTGTCCACGCTTGAAGATCGTGATACCCGATTGGCGGTCACCGCGGAACGTGCCGTTTCTCGGGCCTTGGGCGGGAGTTGCCGGGTTCCGCTGGCTGCCTTTGCAACTCGGGAGGCGTTAGGGGGGCTGCGGCTGGAAGCGTTGGTTGCCTCAATAAACGGATCACGCATCGCTCGCGTGGTGCTCGAGACCCGCGAGGAGACCTTGGCGGCAGCAGAGGCACTCGGCGAGCAAGCCGCGCTCGCACTACGCGACCAGGGCGCCGAAGCGATTTTGGCGTCCTGATCCGTTTGGTTGTCTTGAGCGATTCGCGAGTGTCCTGGCGCGAGCCGTGAGTGCCAGCGCCAGGGTTGTCTTGTTGACTCAGCCGGGTCCGAGGGTGACGACCATCGCTGTCGGTCTGTCCAGGCAAGGATTCGATCCCCTCGCTCTAACGTTTTCGACTCTCGTGACCGCTCCTTTTGTGAGCGAGGTGACGGTCGCTCGTTCGCATATTTTTCGTACATGCGATCGCAGGGGAGGCGTGGACCGAGCTTGGGATGTTGTCGTCTTCGTCAGCCCAAGCGCAGTCCTGGCTTTTCAGGGCGAGGCACAATCGTCCGGTCTGATCGGTTGGCCGGACGCGATCGCGGTCGCAACGGTTGGTCCGGGGACGTTAGAGGCATTGATAGCGGCCGGTTTACCACGATCGGTGCGCTGTTTGGCTCCGAAGCGGGCGCCCTGGGATGCTCGCTCATTGCTGGACTCAATCCGGGAGGAGGGTGTCAGACCTGGTCGGGTACTGGTCGTGGGCGGTGCTACGAGCGGGACTGATTGGGCGGCAGAATTTCAGCCACTGGGCATCCCATGTGACTGTTTGACGGCTTATCGTAATCAACGCTGCGAGCCCGACCGGGGGGCTGTTGAGCGTCTGCATGCCCTTTGTACTCGAAACGTGGCCTGGGTAGGGGTTGTCACTCAAGCGAAGACGGCTGAGGCCCTGAATCGTATGGCTTCGGACTGGCCAATGACGGCCCAGCGGTGGATGCGCGCGCAGCCCTTTCTGTCGATCCATCCCCGTATCGAACAATCATTGATCAATGCGGGTTTTCATTCGACTCAGCGCATCCTGCCGGGTACGACTGCGTTGAACGCCGCGTTATCATCGGACTTGTGGTCAACCCCTCGACAATACCCCTGACTGAAGGCAGTGCTGCGCCCGCAATGGCGGGGCCAGAAGGACTCGCCAGCGCGTCTGCTGCAGAGTCTCGCCTCGATTCGGCGGTCATGCTGGAGGAGCCACCTCGGTCCAATCCGTGGCGTTGGCGCTGGTCCCTGCCGGCGCTTGACCGCCCGCTGGTTTTGTCCGTGGTTGCAATCGCCCTGACGCTCTTTGGGGGATGGTGGGTTGCGAAGCGTACTGATGTCGTCGAGCGCGAGGTGGTTCGTCGATTACAGGGGGCAGAAAGGAATCTCGCGGATACGGGTTCGCAGTTGCGGCAGGCCACTGACGCGTTACGTGACTCTCAGAATCGGCTTGCGGCACTTGAGGCCAAACTGAGTGATTCTGTGGCGCAGCAGGCGCAACTCGAGCGTCTCTATCAGGAGCTCGCGCAATCTCGCAACGACGCGGTTTTGGCTGAGGTGGAATCAACCTTGGTTTCGGCATCTCAACAATTGCAATTGGGTGGGAATGTGCGTGCGGCATTGCTCGCGCTTCAGGAGGCGGACGCAAGGCTCGACCGCATCAGGCTACCCTCGCAATCCCCGATCCGGCGCGCCGTGGCAGCGGATCTGGTGCTCTTGCGGCAGGCCGAGGCAGTGGACGTGAACGCGCTGGCTGCAAAACTCGAATCGATTTCCGAGGGCATCGATAAGATGCCCTTGTTATCGGAGCCTCGGGTGCCTGGCAAGTCCGATGACCGCACAAGCCGGCAGGTGAAGAAGCCCGAGGCGACATCGAACGAACCATCCCGTGAACGATCGGTTGGAACGTCTGGAGTAGCGTCGGGAGCGACTTCGGTAACGCCGCCGGATAGCTTTCTGAGCCCCGCCCGGATCGCGGCTTTACTTGGTCTGGGGCCTGAGGGTTGGACGCGACGTCTGGCCGATTGGTCGCTGGTCTTTCAGGAACTCGGTCATTGGGTGCGCGTGCGGCGAATTGACCGGCCAGATGCGATGTTGCTGGCGCCCGAGCAGGCGTGGTTTGTCCGAGAAAACCTGAAGCTCCGTCTTGCTCAGGCTCGTTGGGCGTTATTGACTCGAAACGACGCCATCCTCCGGTTTGATCTCGAGCAGGCCGTTGAATCCCTCGAGCACTGGTTCGACCGTGATCAGCGCTCGGTTGCGCAGGCCATCCTGAGCTTGGGTCAGATTCGCTCGGTCAGCAGTAACGTCCCGTTGCCGTCTATCCATCAGAGTCTCTCCGCGATCCGTTTGGTGCGGGCGGCCCGCGAGCCGGGCTAGGTTCGCGATGCGCTGGTTGATCTGGTCGATTTTGCTATTCGCGTTCGCTGTGGCGGTGGCCTTGCTCGCACGGGTCAATATCGGCAACGTATCGATCCTCTGGCCGCCTTATCGGGTCGATGCATCGGTCAATCTGGTTGCGCTGATTCTGACCGCAGGATTTGTTTTTTTTCATCTGTTTCTGATTGGGATCCGCCGGGCGCTGGAGTTACCCGGTCGGGTGCGCGAGTACCGAGAACGTCGCCGCGCTCAGTTGGCCACGGATGCCCTACGCGATGCCGTGTTGGCGTTTTTTGAGGGCCGGTTCGGTCGTAGCGAGCGCATGGCCCAAACGGCTCAGGAGGTACCCGCGTTGGCCGGAACGGCGGCATTGGTTGCGGCACGTGCGGCGCATCGTCTGCAGGAATTCGGTCGGCGTGATGCCTGGCTCAATAGGGTGACCGACGATACCCGTTTGCAGCAGGCCCTGCTGATGACCCGGGCGGAATTGGCGGTGGAGGAGCGTCGGGCCGACTCTGCGATCGAAGCGCTGACGGCGATGCAGGCTGGTGGGGCGCGGCATCTCTATGCGCAACGTGTGGCATTGCGGGCTTATGAGCAGGCGGGAAACTGGTCGGCGGTCTTGCGCACCCTGCGTTCGTTAGACAAGCGCGATGCCCTGCACCCGACCGTTTCCATGCGGTTGCGGATCACGGCCCATACAGCGGTTTTTGATGCTGCAACCGATGATCTGGCGTCGGTGCGTCGATCCTGGAATGACGTGGCTGAGCGTGATCGACAAGTGATTCCGATTGCCGATGCAGCCGCTCGAGCATTTCTTCGGTCAGGTGATCGCGAGACCTCTTGCCGAATCATCGAAGCCGTGCTCGGGCAGGAATGGTCGTCCCGCCTTGGCGCTCTTTATGCGCGGATCGAAGGGGTGGCGCCACGCGATCGTCTGGCGCGCGCCGAGCAATGGCGGGCGCAATATCCAACCGAGAGCGGATTGCTCCTGCTCCTTGGCGAACTTTGTCTCCTCGAAAAATTGTGGGGCAAGGCGCGAGAATACTTGACGCAAGCGTTGCGGTTCGCACCCGGATCGGCGCCGATTCATGGCGCATTGGCACGTCTGCATGAGGCCTTGGGGGAGTCAGTGCAGGCTGCGGAACACTGGCGTGCAAGTGCGATGGCGAGCGCTGAATCGGCGCAGGTGGGCCGGGGCGTCGGCTTGAGCATGTCGTCGCCGATCGGAGCACAGATGGGGCCGTCGGAGATCAACCCCTGACGACTTGTTATCATCTCGCGCTTCGAATATATCGCCGAACTGGAGCACCGCATGAATCTTGATCGAGTCGGGGCAGGGCATCGAGTCCCTGAGCACTTCAACGTGATTATTGAAATCCCGATGAATTCAGATCCGATCAAGTACGAGGTCGACAAGGAAACCGGTGCGATTTTTGTTGACCGGTTTATGGGCACGTCGATGCATTATCCGTGCAACTACGGGTATGTGCCGAAGACCATCGCTGATGATGGCGATCCTGTGGATGTGCTGGTGATTACACCGTTTGCATTGATTCCTGGGGTCGTGGTGAGTTGCCGCCCGATTGGCGTGCTCAAGATGGACGACGAGGCAGGTGGCGACGCGAAGCTGCTGGCGGTGCCCGAGGACAAGATTCTTCCGATCTACACCCACTGGCAGAAACCGGAAGATTTGAATCCGCTGCGCCTGAAGGCCATCCAGCATTTCTTTGAACACTATAAGGACCTCGAGGCCGGCAAGTGGGTTAAGGTGCACGGCTGGGAAGGCCCCGAGTCCGCCAAGCAAGAAATCGTCGATGGGATTCGTCGCTACGAGGCCAGCCTCTAACTTCCGGCCGGGTTAAGAACGCCAGGGCCAAGCAGGGGGACGATCAGCAACGCCACAATGTTGATGATCTTGATGAGGGGATTGATTGCCGGACCAGCCGTGTCCTTGTAGGGATCGCCGACCGTATCCCCCGTCA
>Ga0214921_10008311_pt1 | contig 13505 bp, 4 predicted proteins | sample LL1505_MetaG_FD_177992 | JGI IMG/M metagenome (GOLD analysis project Ga0214921, IMG submission 177992) | Freshwater microbial communities from Lake Lanier, Atlanta, Georgia, United States - LL-1505 | ecosystem: Environmental > Aquatic > Freshwater > Lake | place: USA: Georgia | collected 2015-05-28 | reverse complement strand
TTTAATTATTCTTCAAATACTAATTATTCCTTATTCGTAGATGTTAAAGAACTGACATCTGCCAATCTATCTTCAAATATCTCATATACTTCTAATGACTTATTTAATTATTCTTCAAATACTAATTATTCCTTATTCGTAGATGTTAAAGAACTGACATCTGCCAATCTATCTTCAAATATCTCATATACTTCTAATGACTTATTTAATTATTCTTCAAATACTAATTATTCCTTATTCGTAGATGTTAAAGAACTGACATCTGCCAATCTATCTTCAAATATCTCATATACTTCTAATGACTTATTTAATTATTCTTCAAATACTAATTTACAAACATCTAATAATCTAATAACTGATAATATTAAAAATACATCAAATACTTCAAATAATCTTATCGCTTTTACTATTAGCAATTCCAATTTAGCTTATAAAAATTCCTCAAATGATTTATATAAAACTTCTAATAATCTAATAACATATTCGATTAATACTTCTAATGATAATATTAAAAATACATCAAATACTTCAAATAATCTTATCGCTTTTACTATTAGCAATTCCAATTTAGCTTATAAAAATTCCTCAAATGATTTATATAAAACATCAAATAATCTAATAACATATTCGATTAATACTTCTAATGATAATATTAAAAATACGTCAAATACTTCAAATAATCTTATCGCTTTTACTATTAGCAATTCCAATTTAGCTTATAAAAATTCTTCTAATGATTTATATAAAACTTCTAATAATCTAATAACATATTCAATTAATACTTCTAATGATAATATTAAAAATACATCAAATACTTCGAATAATCTTATCGCTTTTACTATTAGCAATTCCAATTTAGCTTATAAAAATTCCTCAAATGATTTATATAAAACATCAAATAATCTTATAGATTTCACTATTAGCAATTATAATAATTCTTCTAATGATTTATATAAAACTTCTAATAATTTAATAACTGATAATATTAAAAATACTTCGAATAATCTTATCGCTTTTACTATTAGCAATTCTAATTTAGCTTATAAAAATTCCTCAAATGATTTATATAAAACTTCTAATAATTTAATAACTGATAATATTAAAAATACATCAAATTCTTCTAATGATTTATATAAAACTTCTAATAATTTAATAACATATTCTTCTAATTTTACTTATCAAACTTCCAATAATTTAATGGATTATTCCATTAATACATTTAATATATCTTATAAAAATTCTTCAAATGAACTTAATTATAAGATTAATAGCAATACTAATTATATTATTGATTATTCTCGCAATTATTCTAATAATCTCTTTAATGATATCGAAGATTTATCAATAAATACTAATCAAAAATTTATAAGCAATTATAATAATCTTAATTCTATTATTTCAAATAATTCTAATCAATTATTGAATAATATTAATATTACATCAAATAATCTCTTAGATTATTCTAAAAATAATTATAATAATCTTGATAATAAAATTACAAGTAATACTAATTATCTTTATGATTATTCTTACAAAAATTCCAATAAAAATTATCTAAATATTAATTCTACATCTCGTATTTTAAATCAAATTATTACAAGTAATACCACATTCCTATATCAATATTCATCCAATAATTATAATGAATTTTTAAAAACAATTAGCGAAATTAATTTTGAAAATAATATGACGACTGATACTATTCCACAAGGTTCAAGTAATCGTTTCATCGTCAATCATAATTATAATCATGACGTTTTTTTCAATTCCAATTTATACGCATCTAATATTATCACCTCTAATATAACTATTATTGGACAAGTATCTGTTTTCGAAACCAGTATTTATAAATATGAACAAGTTGAAGTTATTAATAATTCTACTGCTACAACTTTAACCATTAAACAACTTGGTTTTAATAGAAATGTCGCAGAATTCTATAATTATCAAAATCTATCATTCGTTATTAATTCTAATGCTAATGTTGGTATAGGTGTAGCTAATCCTCGCTGGAAATTAGATGTAGATGGAACCATCAATTGTAGCGACGTTACTATTAATGATATTAGTCTTATCACTACTATTAATAATGAAATTACTTCAACTTCCAATTTCCTCTATCAATATTCACGTTTTAATTTCAATAATCTCGCAACTTTAAGCACTTATGCTTATAATAGCACTCTCATAGATTTTACCCAAATTATTTCAACAACTTCTTATGAAGTTTCTTCTCCAGAATTTACTACCACTCATACCTGCGTTTATCATAAATATATGACTGATAGTGAATTGCTTATTCAAGCTGATTTCCCTTATATCATTAATGGTTTTGGAACTGATAAATATACAAGTCGTCTCGAAATTTCAAGTGATTATATTAATGATATTGAATATTCGATTGAACACGAACAAATATTCATTGGTTATGCTTCTGGTGGTGGAACGCGTTCTACTACTTTAAGTCCCATTCATCATAAAAGTTGCTTATATGGAATGACGATTACTATCAAAGTTCAAATAAAATTGGTTGATAGTGATGATACATTAGTTACTGATAAATGTGTTTTTATAATTACTGAGAAGAAACCTTCTTATAAATTAGTTCTAACTGATTATATAACTCCACAAGGGGTTATTGGAATTACCAGTAATCTTTATGTATCCCCTCAACAATTATCTAATACCCTCTTATCTTATCAAAAAAATAATGTTGGCTCTTGGTCATGTAATCTTGATAATAGTATATATTTTCAACTTGCTAATGTAGGAATAGGCACTAATAATCCACGTGAATTATTAGATGTTTATGGAAATATTAGATGTCATAATGTAAATTTTAATAATAATTCTAATCTTATTTCTACAATTGATAATCTTAATTTTGATTTACAAAATGCTTCTAATTATCTATATACTTACACAACTTCAAATGTTAGTAATGTCTCTACTTTAAGCACGTTCGCTTATAATAGCACCATCGTGGATTTTACTGAACATATATCAACCGAATTTTTTGAAGTATCTTCTCAATCCTTCACTGATACCCATATCTGCTATTATAATAAATATCTTAGTGATAGTGAATTACTTATACAAGCCGATTTCCCATATACCATTAATGGTTTTGGAACTGATAGTTATTCAAGTCGTCTTGAAATATCAACAGAATTCGCCGAATTTCCAGAATATTCAATAGAACACGAACAGAGGTTCATTGGTTTCGCTGCTGGTGGTGGAACTCGTTCTACTACTTTAAGTCCAATTATTCATAAAACTTCCATTGCTGGTATGAATGTTGTCATCAAAGTTCAAATAAAATTAAATGATAGTGATGATAGTTTAATTACAGATAAATGTTTATTTATCATTACTGAGAAAAAACCCACTAAAAAACTCATCTTCATTGATTATACAACTCCTGATGAAGTCATGGGAATGACAAGTAATGTATATATAAGTTCAAATTATTTCTCTAATGTCATCCAAAATTATCAAACAAATGATGTTGGTGTTTGGACTTCTAATATTGATAGTAGTATTTATTATCTTGATGCTAATGTTGGTATAGGAACTACTAATCCCCATTATAATCTTGATATATCAGGTTCTTTAAATACCACGGAATTATTTATAGATAATCATAATTTCAATACTATTTTGAGTAATACTTGTAATTTTTTTAATTATAAAATTGATACTCTTAATGCTGATTTAATTGATGATGGAAATAATAATCGTTTTATTATTAATGATGTTTATGATAGAGATATTCATTTGAACAAAAATACTTATAGTTCTAATTTGATTACTTCTAATTTGATTATTCGTGGCGATTATACGAGAATTGAAACACCCGTCTATCAAACTAAACAATTTAAAATTGATAATTTCTCTAATTCTACCGCATTCATCGTTAATCAACATCTCAATAATCAAAATATTGCGGAATTTTATAATAGTGGTAATCTAAGTTTCGTTATTAACTCCGCTGGAAATGTTGGAATACATAATTCAAATCCTCATTATGAATTAGATATCAATGGAAGAATAAATTGTTCTAATATTAATATTAATAATATTAGCATTATTGATACTATTAAAAATGAAGTCGCTAATATCTCTAATTATCTCGTTTCTCATACTTTAAATACCTTTGACACACTTCAATCAAGTAATTTAATCGGCTTTAATACAACACTCGTTGATTTTAAAACATTCGTTTCTTCCAATATGTTTTTAGTAACTTCTTCCGAATTCACTAATACCCATTATTGCGTCTATAAAAAATTTTTTAGTGATAGTGAATTACATATTCAAGTAGATTTCCCTTATAAAATTAGTGGTGCCGGTTCTGATGAATTCGCAAGCCGTATTGAAGTTATCAGCGATTATAATAATCAAAAAGAATATTCATTCGTATATGAACAAATATTCATAGGTTCTGCTGCTGGTGGTGGAACTCGTTCTACTACTTTAAGTCCCATTAACTTCTCTACTGCTATGGAAGGTGATTATATAACCATCAATCTTCAATTACGTTTAACAGATAGTGATGATAGTATTTATACGGATAAATGCGTTTTCGTCATTACTGAGAAGAAACCTTCCTCTAAAATTAAATTCAGTAGTTATCTAATTGAATCTGATATTCCCAATTTAACATCCAATTTATATATAAGTCCTTCTCAACTCCAAGAAATCTTATTAAATTATCAAACAAATAATTATGGAAAATGGGAAAGCAATGTAGCTAATCAAAGCATCTATTATAATGTCGGTAAAGTAGGCATCGGCTCTTATAACCCCTATTGCGAATTAGACGTTAATGGCGAAATTAATTGTTCCAATATTAATATCAATAAAGTGAATTTGATTGACACTTTTAATAGTAATGTCTCTGTTGCCTCTAATGCCCTTATTGATTTTACTATTAAAACTTTCAATAATCTTCAAAATAGTAATCTAATTGGTTATAATTCCACATTGGTCGATTTCAAATCTTTCACAACCTCAAATATCTTTATCGTTAATAGTTCAGTTTATACCGATACACATTCATGCGTTTATACAAAATTCTTTGAAGAAGGTGAATTACTAATTCAAGCCGATTTCCCTTATAAAATTAATGGCTTTGGTAGTGATATTTATGCGAGTAGATTAATAATTACGAGTGATGCTAATAATACCGTCGAATATTCATTAGAACATGAACAAATCTTTATTGGTTTCGCTGCCGGTGGTGGAACTCGTTCTACTACTCTCAGCCCATTAAGTCATAAGACATCTATATTTGGTAAGAATATTTCAATTAAAGTTCAAATGAGATTGGTTGATAGTGATGATAGCATTTATACAGATAAATGTGTTTTTATCATCACTGAGAAGAAACCTTCTTCGCGACTTATCTTATCTTCTTATCTAAATGAAAGTGATATTCCACGTTTAACATCTAATTTATATCTAAATTCTAATCAACTTTCAAATGTCTTAAAAAATTATCAGACAAATGATTATGGAAAATGGACGAGCAATACAACTACTAAGAATATTTATTATGATGGTATTGGAAAGGTTGGGATAGGTAAAACTAATCCAACTTATAAATTAGATGTGAATGGAACTTTTAATTGTCAAGAAGTTTATAGAAATGGTATCGCCTTAAATACTACTCTTCTTGATTTCGTATCAGTGAATAATATTAGAAACGTCTTTAATAATAATGTTATTGGATATGGAACAACTTTAATTGATATGGATGTTATAACAACTACTAATTCTTATAATGTTACTTCAAGTAGTTATGTGAATACTCATAATTATACCTATTCTAAATTTTTTACAGATAGTGAAGTAATTATTCAAGTAGATTTCCCTTATACAATTGAAGGTTTTGGTAGTGATAAATTTTCAAGTCGTTTAGCTGTTTGGACTGATACTAATTTAAGTCCTCAATATTCATTAGAACACGAACAAATATTCGTCGGTTATGCTTCCGGTGGTGGAACACGTTCTACTACTTTGAGTTCTTTGAATTTTAAATGTGATACTGCTGGAAGAAATGTTTATATAGCTGTTCAATTAAAATTGACGGATAGTGATGATATGATAATTACTAATAAATGTAATTTTATCATTTATGAGAAGAAAAATAAATCAGCTCTCCAATTTAAAAATTATGTTAATGAAACTGATGTCGTAACATTGACAAGCAATTTATATATAAATTCTAATCAATTAAATAATACACTTTCTAATTATCAAACAAATAATTATGGTAAGTGGAATTGTAATATAAATGATAGTAATATTTATTATAATATTGGTAATGTTGGAATTGGAACTGCTATTCCACAAGAAAAATTAGATGTTCGAGGAAATATTATCGCAACTGGTGATATCACTAGTTCTTATTCAGACATTCGTTTGAAAAATATCACTTCTAAATTAACAAATGCCTTAGATGTCATTGGAAATATAAATGGATTTAAATATAAACCTAATGAAATCGCTTTAAGTTATGGTTTTGAAGATAAAGAACAGGTGGGATTAAATGCCCAAGAAGTTAGTAATTATATAAATGAAATAGTTTCATTAGCTCCATTTGATATGGAAAAAGATGAAAATGGCGAAACTATTTCCAAATCCGGTAATAATTATCTGACTATTCATTATGAAAGACTTATTCCATATCTAATAGAAGGAATGAAGGAATTAAAAAAAGAGAATGAACTTTTAAATAATCGTCTTAAAAAACTTGAAAATATTATCTTTTAGGAGGTGATGATAATTTAAATAATATTTCTTCTAAATATTTATTTATATCTTCAAATTCTTTAAATTCATATTTATTTTTATCAGCATTATTTAATTCTAATAATAAATATGGAATTAATTTTGTTTTTATATGTTCGAATTTTAATAATTTCTTCATCTTTTCTATTATTGAATATTTCAAATTAAAATTATCTTTCTTAACTAATAATAAAGATTTATATAATTTTATTATTTCATATATATCTAATATTGAATAAATATTATTTAAATATTCTTCTATTTCATTTTCTTTAATTTCATAATCTACTCCAACCTCTTTATTTAACTCAGTAAATTTATCTATAATAAATATATATACTCTTCTTTGATAATTAGTATCATCATTATATACTTCCATTATTTGTATAATTATTTCATATATGGTTTTTGGTATTTTCTTATCTCTTATTTTTCTATCATTTACTATTATATAATATAATTGAACTAATTTATGAAATAATTTATCTACTCCTTGATCCATTATAATCATATTTTTATATTGTTTGTTAATTAATTCAAAATTATCCGATAAATCTTGTTTTAATCCTAATGTTTCTGTCTTATATTTAATTTTACTTAAAATAAATTCTTTTTCCTCTTTTTTTAAATCTTTTGTATAATTTATTTCCTTTTTAATATTAGTATTTTCATCTAATACATAATATAATCCTTCATTATATATTTCTACTAATTCTAAATTTTTACTTTCAAATAAATTTAATAATTTTATTTCATTTCTTACTGTGAAATGAAATAAAATCTTATGTATTTTTCCTATTGTTTCTTTATCTTGAACTATTAATATTTCATTTAATTCTTTTATGTAATCAGGAATTAAATCTTTTATTTCTTTAATCAAACTTTCTAAATTGTTTCTTTTTAATATTGAAAAAAAATTGTCAAATTCTTTTTTATTTCTTGGAAGAATATAAACAGTTGAATAACTTATATTTTTAATTAATTTTTCTAAATATGAACTTCTTGGAGTTTTATAATCAAATAGCTTAATTAAAATTTCCTTATCATATGATTTTAATATATTTGCTATTTCTGTTTCATCTAAATCTTCATTTAATATATCTGTATTTCCTAATATATTTCTAATAACTTCCGTTAAATTACCATCTTCTCTTATTTCTGGTATTTCTTCCTCTATAAATAAATATATACTTTCTTCGAATATTTCATCATCGACAAAATCACCATATGCTGACTCGAAATATAATTCTTCTATTAATTTTGAATTCCATAAAATTTCTTTTTTATATTTATTATTAATTAAATCAGTAATAATTTTGATTACTTCTTCTTGATATACTTTTTTATCTATAATTTTATTTAATATTCCATTTAATACATCTATTCCTTTTAAAGATAATTTATCTTTTATTTTCTTTAATTTATTATATTCAAAATTAGTAATTAATAATTTAATTTGTTCTATTATAAATGTTAAATCAATTTTAATTTTAATATCATTATCAAATTTTTTATATATAGGATGTTCTGTTAATAATAATTTATCATATAAAGGGTCATATGAAGATTTAGATAATTTTATTTTAGACAAAATAATATTTATTTCTTTTATATCATCATAGAATTTTTTAATTTTAGTAAATTCTGTTAAGAATGATTTAAATATGTTTATATAAGCATTATGGATTATTAAAATTTGATAATCTATTTTTGGACTTTCTTTAATTAAAGAAATAACCTTTTCAATATCATTAAAATTATTAATTATATTATATAATATATTTCTTAATTTATAAAGATGTAAAAAATCACATAAATCTTTTAAATTTATTATATTTTCTTTTAGTTCTGTTAATTTCATTCTATATATATACATATTTTTTAAACAGATGTTAGCATTCTTTCTAATTCCTTATTTAAGTCTAATAAATTAAAACGAGTTGATTTAATTAATAATTCATTTATTGTATAATTATTATATTCTTCCTTTATTAATTCTTTTATTTTTTGTATTATTGTATATCTTATATTAAAATTTTCCTTCTTAACTGTTAATAAATAATTATATAATCTTAATATTTCAAATATTTTATTTTTAATCGTGTAAAAATTATTAAAAAATCCAGATAATTTTTCTCTCATAACATCTGTATGAATATCTATTTCTAATATATAATTAAATTCATGAAATTTATTAATTTCATTTATTTTTCTAATTAAATTTTTTATACTATCATTATTCAATCTATATATAAGTTGCTTTAATGTGTCAATTATTTCATTATCATCATTATCAAATAACAATTCATATAAATCTAATATTTTCATCATTGTATTAAACTCATAATAATAAATATTTCGTAAATCTTGGGTATGTTTATATAATGTTAAATAAATTTCAATTTGTTTATTTATCGTATCCTCGCGATTTGTATTAAATATTCTATGTTTCCATATACCATATTTATCAATTTTTACTTTCTCTTTTTTAGATAAATTATCACCATTTATAACATACACAATATTATTTTCATCAAATATATGAACTAATTCCCAACTATCTATTAATGATATTAATTTATCTAATTCTGGGTTTTCCTTTTTAACAGGATTTATAATTTTATTTATCTTTATTAATGTTTTATTATCTTGCGATTGTAAAACTTCTGTCAATTCTTTTTCTAATAATTTATCATTTTCATTTAAATAATCATATATTTTATCTATATTTATTTTACGCGTATAGACATTATAATTTCTTTCTCTTATATAATTTAATACAATTTTATTAGCAATTTTACGTAATATCTTATCTTTATCTACAATAAAATTAATTAAATTGTTTATTTCATTTAATTTATATAAATATTCTTTTTTTAATTTTTTTTCAATAGCTTGTTTTAAATTCTCATTACATTTTTTAGTATTCATTAATAATATTTCTTCTTTATTTGTATCTTCTTCTTTTAAATATTTATCCATTATACACTCATTCTTTTCTAAAAATTTTTTAAAATTTTCTTTACTAATTATTTGTATATTATTTTCATTTAATTTTAATATAATATCTTCTAAAAATAATAAATTCAATAATATCATATCAACTATATTTTTAATTAAGAAATCAATATCGTAATCATAATATTCTGTTAATAAATTTGTACCAAATAACAAATAATAATAATTTATTATTGTTTCATCACTTAAATCCTCCGCCTTTAATATTAAATTAATTTTTATTGTTAATCTTTCAACATTACTAATAAAACCATCAAAAATATATATCTTATTTAAATTTAATTTATTTTTAATTTCTTTTTTATTAATTTTTAAAAATGAACTTATTATTTCTTTAATTAATTCTTCTCTATCAATATCATATCTTACTATTTTACTAACTTCATCTGTCCTTCCTATATATAATCTTGGATTTGGCGAAGAACTTGATTTATTTTTCTCAAAAATTATTTCATTTCTTTTTTTCATCATAATTTCATAAAATTTTTTAATACATAAAATTATACTTAATAAATAATTTAATATTATAACACTATCATTATATATTTGTCTAAGATATATATTACCATTATTAATCTCTTCGAATATATAATCATCTTTTTTAATATTACTTATCTTTTTTAATACTTCATTAACATTTATTTTTGATTTATCCCTACAATAAATTAAAAATTCTACGAATTCTAACATATTTTTAACATTTATCTTATCATCTTCGTATTTATCTATCTTCTTTAAAACTTCTTCTATATTTAATATTAAGTTTGTTATATTAGAAAAAAAATCTAATAATTTCATATCCTTAATTTATTTTGACATAAAAAATTTTTTAACACTCTCATAATCTTTAAAATTCTTATCTTTTGCTAATGATACATCTTTTAATTTACTTAATAAATATTTTGTCATATATTCATTCCTTATCTCATCAAATTTCATCAATTTTTCTTTAATTATAGTTAAATCCTTATTCTTTTTCTTCAAATAATCCTCATAATTATTTATAATTACAAATATATAATTCTTAAATAAATAAATATTGTCCAAATATATTTTTAATTTTTCATATGAATTTATATAACTTATTACATTATAATCAAATCTATAATCAATATTTATAGTACTAATTTTTTTATCTATTAATTTAATATTTTCTGGATCTGTTATCAAATAATCCATGTAATTATCTAATATTTCCTTTGATATCTTCTTTATCTCTTCATCCTCTAAATCTTCTGTTACTATTCTTCCATATAAATGATATATCCTCATTAATTTTTTCATATCAATCTCTTTTAATTCTTTATTAACCCTTATCATAGAATTGTTCATATATGCTATATCATGAAATATCTCGTCTTTTTGTAATTTTGAACCAATTTTATCTAAAATTAAATGTTTATTTTGAATATTAATTCCTTCTACATCAATACCTGATGATATATACATTAATTTTTTATTTTTGTCAAATATATGTATCAAATTAAAATTATACATAAAATCTATTATTTTCGTAATTTCCTCATTTCTCTTCATATATTCATTTCCATTTTTTTTACTTAAATTTTCCCTTATCCCCTTTTTAACCTCTTCGATATCCGCAAAAAAATTCTTAATTGATACTTGAATTATCTTTAACACATTATAAATATGTAAGCAATTACTATATAATTCATCATCTATATCATTTACATGATATGGAAATTTATAATCACTATTATCTAATAATATTAATTTTATCGACCTATATCATTTCTTCCATTATTTTTATGGATATATCATTAATAGCATAACTTTTTAACATTTTTAAAACAATTTGATAATTATTAACAGCTACGTTTATATTTTCAAAAAAATCTTTTAATTTCATTCTTAATTAATAATCAAGATAAATTTATTAATTATTTATAATAAAGAGATAATGTCTCGTTCAAGTTCTAATATTATCTTTTCTAATTTGATTACTCAACAGAATTTTATTGAAAATTTAAGCAATCGTCAAATCATTAATTCAAATTATATTATGAACTATCATTATTTAGATTATGTTAAAGATGGAAAAAAAAATCGTTTTATTATTAATGATGTTTATGATGGTAATTTATTTATAACGAGTAATTTAACTACATCTAATCTTAATGTAATTGGTGATACCACCATTCTTAATACTACATTATATGAAACTGAACAATTTCAAGTTGTTAATGATACAAATGCTACTGCTATTCTTATTCGTCAAAATAATATTAATTATAATATTGGTGAATTTTATCGTCAAAATGACCCAGCATTAATTATAAATTCTAATGGAAATATTGTCATTAATAAATTTGATAATGCTTCTACTGAAAAAATTGAAATGGTTGGAAATTTTAAAATTCAAGGGAACATTTATCCAGAATTTGATACAACTTTTGATTTAGGTAAAATTGATAATAAAATTAGAAATTCTTATATTTCCAATGTCTATTCTTCTAATACTTATGCTTCTAATATATCAATCATAGGAAATAATCAAAACCCTTCTTTATATATTAATAATAATAATAATAAAAATTTTATCGATGTTTATCGCTATAATATACCTCTTTTTATAGTAAATTCTAATGGAAATATTTCAATCAATAAAACCGATAGTGGTTTTGGCGAAAAATTAGAAATATCAGGAAATATAAAAATTGCTGGTAATATTTATCCCGAATATAATGGTTTTACTAATTTGGGTTTAACTAATAATCAATGGCTTAATACTAATACTATTAATCTTAATTCAACTAATATCTTCACAACTTTCATAACTTCGTCTAATATTAAATCATCCAATATTTTTATTTATAATAATACGAATTCACCTTCTATTACCGTTCGTCAAATGAATGTTAATAATAACGTCGCCGAATTTTATTCAAATACTAACCCCTCTTTAATAATTTCTTCTAATGGTTTCATCGGTATTAATAAAATTTCTGGAATTAATGAACGCTTAGACCTCATTGGAAATATGAAAATTCTTGGCGATATTTATCCAGAAATTGACGCATTAAATAGTATCGGTAGAGAATTTAAAAGATTTAAAACAATATTCGGCTCCAATTCTTATACTTCTAATATTTACGCCTCTAATATTAATATTATTGGTCGCAATGATACGCCATCTTTAATCATTGATAATATTAATGATAAAAACATATTAGAAGCCTATTTTAATCAAAATCCAGCATTTATTATAAATTCATTGGGTAATATTGCTATTAATAAATATGATATTGATATTGTTGAAAAAGTTGAAATCGTTGGAAATATTAAAATACAAGGTGATATATATCCTGAATATGATATAACTTTCGATTTAGGTAAAGATGAAAAGAAATTTAAAAATGTTTATAATTCAAATCTCTTCTCATCTAATATTTCTATTATAAGTGCTAATGACAATCCTTCTTTAACTATCATAAATCAAAATGATAAAAATTTATTTGAAACCTATTTTAATCAAAATCCAGCTTTTATAATTAGTTCTAATGGTAATATAGCAATTAATAAAACAGATATTGGATTAGTGGAAAAATTAGAAATTTTAGGAAATCTTAAAATTGAAGGTAATATATATCCTGAATATGATATAACCTTTGATATTGGAAAAGATATTAGAAAAGTGAGAAATGTTTATAATTCTAATCTTTATTCTTCTA
>Ga0214921_10008310_pt1 | contig 13507 bp, 9 predicted proteins | sample LL1505_MetaG_FD_177992 | JGI IMG/M metagenome (GOLD analysis project Ga0214921, IMG submission 177992) | Freshwater microbial communities from Lake Lanier, Atlanta, Georgia, United States - LL-1505 | ecosystem: Environmental > Aquatic > Freshwater > Lake | place: USA: Georgia | collected 2015-05-28 | reverse complement strand
TGGCGGAGATAAATTGTACCACTAAACCGGCATTTTGGGTGCGTCTTGGCGGCGCAAAAGTGTACCGGTCCTGCTAGGCCTACTCTTTGTCAAATACAGGCATTGAGGGGCTGGAAGGATGTTTATATTCCGCTGTCGCAGGGGGCAATCAATATACTTATTGAAGCCAAAAAATTTACTATAAAAAATATCGGAGAGTGTAAATTTATATTTCCGAATATTTCAACTGGAAAACCCTATACACAAATATTCTATCCGTGGGACATTGCCCGCAAACGGGCAGGTCTGGGGGATGTGCGTATCCATGATTTGCGCCATTCCTTCGCCTCCGCGCTCGTCAACGAGGGCATGACACTGTATGATGTCAAGGAACTGCTCGGCCATGCCAATATTGCCACGACACAACGTTACGCGCATTTGTCGCAACAACGGTTGATGGAAGCCGCCTCCAAGGCCGATCTGCATTATAACCGCGTGGCTGCCGAGGTTTAAGCACGGACCGGGGCAGAGTTTTACCCGAATCGACCCGAAAATGCTGTTATGAAATCCCCTTGATAGGGCAGGCATAGTTCAATCGGGTTTCGGCATCCATGACGGGCATTCACGCGACAGGCAGCACTTTTTTGAAAGTGTCGCGCTCTTTGACAGGGCAGCGCTGGCGTGACCGGCTGGATGATGGCGCGCATGCGGTTGCGCTGTCGATGGTGCAGGAACTGGGCCTTTCGGATGCGCTGTCGCGGGTTTTGGCAGGGCGCGGGGTGCAGGTGGAAGAGGCCGAAGGGTTTTTGCTGCCGCGCTTGCGCGATTTGATGCCCGATCCGCTGGTGTTGCGCGATATGGACAAAGCGGTGGAACGGCTGGCACAGGCGGTGACACGCGGGCAGATGGTCGGCGTGTTCGGCGATTATGATGTCGACGGGGCCTGTTCGGTGGCCTTGCTGGTCGAGGGATTGCAGGCGGCGGGTGTGCCTTGTCTGTTCCACATTCCGGACCGGATGACCGAGGGCTATGGCCCCAATGTCGAAGCCCTGCAAAACCTGCATATGCAGGGGGCTTCCCTGATCGTGACGGTGGATTGTGGCGTCACAAGTCACGAGGTGATTGCCCAGATCCGCACAGCGGGCTGCGATGTGGTGGTGCTCGACCACCATCAGGCCCCCGAAATTTTACCTGTCGCCCATGCGGTGGTGGACCCGAACCGGCTGGATGATCTGTCCGGTCTCGGCCATCTGTGCGCGGCGGGCGTGGTGTTTCTGACGCTTGTGGCGCTCAACCGCCGCTTGCGGCAACTGGAACATTGGACGGCGCAGCGTCCCGAACCCGATCTGTTGGGCCAGCTCGATCTGGTGGCGCTGGCAACGGTGGCCGATGTGGTGCCGCTGAAGGGGTTGAACCGCGCCTTTGTGCGGCAGGGGTTGCAGATCATCCGCCAGCGGCAACGGCCCGGCTTGAGGGCTTTGGCCGATGCCTCGCGTCTCGACGGACCGGCGGAGGCGTGGCATCTGGGGTTTTTGCTCGGTCCGCGCATCAATGCGGGCGGGCGCATCGGCGACGCCGCGTTGGGCGCGCGGCTGTTGCTGGAGCCCGACGAGGAGGCCGCCAAGGCCATGGCCGCACAGCTCGATGCGCTCAACCGCGACCGGCAGGTGATCGAGGCCGGTATGGTGGAAGCAGGCGAGGCCGAAGCCATGCGCCAAGTCGGGATGGATGAGAGCCAGGGCTCGGTACTGCTCACATCCGCGAGTGACTGGCACCCCGGCGTGGTCGGGCTTGTTGCCTCGCGACTGAAAGAACGGTTCGGCCGTCCGGCCTTTGCCTTGGCACTCGACGGGCAGGGCCAAGCCACAGGCTCCGGCCGCTCGATCCTTGGCGTCGATCTTGGAAAAGCGGTGCGGCAGGCTGTGGAACAAGGCTTGGCGGTCAAAGGCGGCGGCCATGCAATGGCGGCAGGCGTGACGCTGCTGGCCGAGCAAATTGCTCCCTTCCACGCCTTCCTGGAAAGCCGGTTGGCAGCGGCTGTGGCTGCGGCGCGGCAAGACCCGAGCTTGATGGTGGATGCCGCCGTAACAGCGGCCGGTGCGACGCCGGCTTTGCTGGCCGATATTGAAAAGGCGGGCCCGTTCGGTTCCGGCCATGCCGATCCGGTGTTTGTTTTGCCTTCCCATCGCTTGATCCAGCTGGCACCAGTCGGTGACAGCCATTTGCGGATGCAGTTCAAAGCCGGAGATGGCCGCACCATCAAGGGCATTGCCTTCCGCTGCATCGGCAAGCCACTGGGCGATGCCTTGTTGTCGCGCCGCGACCAGACAGTGCATGTGGCCGGACGCCTGACACCCGACCGTTGGGGCGGGGCCGACCGGGTGCAAATTCAGGTGATGGATCTGGCCGATCCGCAATAAAACCATGCGCGGCTGGACATTGCCTGCCGCGGCTTTTATGTTTTTTTGATTGTCGCGTTCGTTTTTTAATCATCCCTTTTGACCGAGCAGAGCCGATTGCCATGCATGCGATTACCACGCTGTTTTTCTTTTTCGGGCAGGATATCCCCGCTTTATTGATCGTGGCTATGTCGGCAGCGTTTATGCTGATTTCGTTGCGCAAATCCGGTCGCATGACCACATTGGGCCTGCCTTTTGCCGATGATCTCTGCGAGGCCGACAAGGCGCGCCGCCTCATGCTCGCTTATGCCGCAGGGGCGGGTCTCGTGAGCCTGCTGATCGGCGTGCTGGTGTTGCGGTCGTTTCCGCTCAGCATCGATGAGAAGATGGTGTTTTACGATGCCAAAATTTTCTCGCAGGGCGTGCTGGCCGCTCCCGTGCCTGAGATGTTCCGCGATCTGATCGGGGTGTTCGAGCGGCTTTATGTCAAGGCCACGCCGGATCATGCGCTGCATCATTCCATGTATCTGCCGCTCAATGCCGTGCTGCATCTATCCTTCATCGCGCTGGGATTGCCGACCCTGATTGATGCGCTGATGGTGGCGGGTACCGTGGTGGTGACCTATGACATCATCCGCAAATTGCTGCCCGACCGGCCCGATGCCGCTTTGTTCGGCGCAGTGATGCTGGCAACCTCGCCGCAAATCCTGCTGACGGGCGCCACCGTTTACGCGATGACGGCGCATCTGTTCATCGATATGCTGTGGCTCAGGCTGATGATGGCGGATCGCCGATTGGCCTGGGTGTTGGCTGTTGTTCTGGGTTTTATCGCTTCCGGCCTGCATCAATGGGCCTATTTCCCGTTTTTCGCGCTGGGCTTTGTCTGGGAATGGTGGCGGGGGCGTGATTATCCGCGCCTATTGGCTGGCGTACTGCCTGCTGTTGTGGGTGTCGTGGTGTGGAGCCGTTACCGCCATTACAGCCTTCCCGATTTCTGGACGGCCGCCATGCCAACGCAGGGCGAGCTGACCCTGATGGCGCAAGCCCAGGCTTTTGGCAGCGCATTGGCCCCCAGCATCGCTCTGGTGCTGGAGCATCTGACAGCCCCCGCCGAGCACGAGCACCAAGCCTCGCTGATGCCCTACAATCTGTTCCGTTTCGTGATCTGGCAAAACCCCGCACTGTGGTTTGCCGTGGTGGCGGGTTACCCGCTGTGGAAGAAAGTGGCACTGGTGCGCGGGATCATGCTGTCGATGCTGGCGATGGGGCTGGTTGTGACGCTGTTCGTGCCGTTTCAGGGCCATGGCTGGGGCTATCGCTATCTGCACCACTTTTTGGGCGGCTTGAGCCTGTGCGCGGCTTATGGCTATCAGCGGTTGCAACAAGACAGTTTGGCTTGGCCCGCGATGGTGCTCGATCTAGCCAGAAGCGTTCGGGTCTGGTGCGGGGTGACCATGCTGGCTGTCCTGCCGTTTCTGGTGGCGGTATCGGGTTTTTACAGCTGGAATTATTGGCGGATCGACCGTGAATTGTCGGCCATCAGGGCCGATCTGATCCTCGTCGATACGATCGACATGCCCTATGCGTTCAATTTCATCGACAATGATCCGTTCTACCGCAAGCGGCCGTTGCGGATGATGGTTGCCAAAATCGAATTGCCGATGCTCGATACGCTCTGCGCCATCGGCACGGTGCATCTCTGTCGCGCCAAAACGCCGTTCGACACATCCGATGCCCAGCGCTCAGCCGAGATGCCCGAATTGATCAAAACCCTGCTTGATCCGCAGACATGGCGGGAAAAAGGCTGTCGATTGGTTGATGCCCGAGGCCAGCCGCTGCCGTGAGGCGTCAGGCTTTTCACATCATGCTTCGGTTTTTTGTTCCAGCATCAGCAAAGCGAGGCCGCTTGAAATGATCATCACGCAACCGATCACCAAAGCCAGATCGGGAATATCGCCGAAGATCACATAGCCGAAAAACACCCCCCAGACGATTTGCGTGTAGAGATAGGGCGAGACCACGGCGGCGGGAGCCAGTTTGAGCGAGCGGTTGACGCACAGATGCGCAATCGCCGCCACCACGCCCAACAGCGCCAGCAAAGCGCCATCGAGCAGGCCAGGGGAGATCCATGCGAAGGGGGCGGCAAAAATGCCGAACACCAGCGCGCCAAGCGTCTGGCCCGATACCAGCACCAGATCGGGCGTACCGCGCAGCATCCGCGACAGGATGATCATCAAGGCAAAGGTGAAACTGCCCAGCAGGGCAATCAAGCCGCCAAAACCGAATTCGCCGCTGGTCGGCTGCAAAGCCACCACAACACCGGCAAACCCGCCGATCACCAGCAACCAGCGTTTGAGATCGACCTTCTCGCCCAACATCGGCACCGACAAAGCGGTTACAAAAATCGGCCCTGCCAGATAGAAGCAGATGACATTGGCCAAAGGCAAATCGGTGACGGCCCAATAAAAACAGGCGACTTCCAGCGTCGAACAGACAATCCGTGCCAGCTGAAGGGCAGGGCGGTTGACCTGCATGAACGGCGCAAGCCCTTCGCGTTTCAGCATCGGCCAGACCATCGGCACCAGCAAGATCACGGCGGCGAGCGAGCGGATCAGCAAAACCTCGCCGACCGAATAGGTGGCCACAAGCCATTTGCCCAGCACATCATTGACCACAAACAAAAAGATGCCGAGCGCCATCATGCCGATCCCCGCCAGAACGGCAGGCGGGCGGGTGGTGGCTGTGTGGTCGGACCCGTTTTGATCGCTCACTTTGTCTATCCATCCTAGGGTGACGTATTGATAGAATGGTGCTTTAGCACGAAAGACCGCGCCGCACAGAGCTTGGCTGACACAATTGCTGTTCTTGCAGCTGTGATCTGTACAAATGCCGTTGGTCTATGACACAGTGAGATAGGGCTGACTGCAGGCTCAAAGCGGCTGAGCCGCTTCCTCCCGCATGATATCCACGCGCTTGGCGCGCAGGAAGGCCTGATAAACCCTGTGTGACAGCAGCTCCCGCAATAAAAAAGACTGATTTTCAAAAGAGTTGTAAAAAAAACGTTCAAGACCCCCAACTGGTGCTTGTCGAACGCCTCGCAAGCCCCTATAGACAGTCCATCGCAAGCGCCCTTCGTCTAGCGGTTAGGACGTCGCCCTTTCACGGCGAAAACAGGGGTTCGATTCCCCTAGGGCGCGCCAGCGATTTCAATGGGTTAGCACAAATAATTGAATTCAGTGTCTCGTTTGTGTCCCGTTCGGATTTTTTATATTACTCCATTATCCAAACCAATCCTTTTATGGTGTTGGGGATCTTGCGCGAATCATTACGATCACGTAGAAGTAATTATCTTCGGTGGCCCACCAGTTGTGGGTTCTGCATTCTGCAGCCAAAGAACGCGCCGCCAGCTCCCAGTTGTGAGATATGGGCGACACTAACCCCTGAAATTGATTTTCGGGATTGTGTTGTTTTATCCAATGGGGGCCATCATGGCGACCTTTACAGAACTTTCTCAGAACAAATACCCACTATCTGATTCTAGTCCGAAGCGGGGAAATGACAAATTTATCCGCCTTCAGACGGCAGGTATTTTGGCTTATAGCGTTGATGAATTTTGCCACTTGGTTGGAATTGGTCGAAGTAGCTTTTACCAGCTGATGAACTCTGGTGACTTAAGGACAGTGTTCATACGAGGACGACGGTTGATTCCTGCTGCAGAGGTAAACCGCTTGCTCAGCGGGGACGATGCTGCGTCAATTAGCGCTATCAACGACAGTCAAAAATGAAATCGAGCCGCTATTTGCGTGGACAGGCTCGATGATGATCAAAGCAGAAATCATACTGTTTTTAAAATCATATCCTGCTCACAGCACAATAAGGGCTCAGAACCTGAAGGTTCAGAGATATGAACGACACTTCTGTAATGATGTTTGATGGACAGTACGCTACCTTGATCGGGGAGAGAACAAAACAATATGCTTTGATCGACTACAGTTCCATTTGTGAGCGAGCCAGACAACCTACAGCTGTTCCAAAGGACCGCGCACCAGCAATCATTCCATCAAGTTACAATGCCTTTGATGGCCGCTCACATGCAGTCCAGCGCATGATCAACCAAAATGGTTCTGGGCACATCACGCCCTCACCTGATGCCCATGCCTACAGGATAAAGGAGGCTCAATTCATGGGCGGCCCAGGTCGTACCAAGATTTATGAGCTTGCCAAAAAGGGGCACCTCAAGCTCGTCCGCATTGACGGCCGAACACTGATTGAAGGCGACAGCCTTCGCAACCTGCTAAAACACGGAAACTGAAACGCAAACGGGCCACCACTTGGGTGACCCGCAGTCTGCTTATTCACGTGACAATGAAATTTTAGCAGGTTGTGCGTTCAATTCAAGGGGTGGCTCCTTTTTTAAAGGAACCCACCTATGAGTAAAAAAAATCTCCAAACCTCAACCAGCTTGGAAATTATATTTTCGGAAAACAACTTACGCGTTTTTGGTTTGCACGATGCTAATGCGAAGGCTCAGCCCAACAGGCATCGCGCAGAACAAGGTGGTTGGCTGGAGCCTGTCACGTTTACGCCGAACGAGGAGATTGAAGTCACAGATGCCAACGACACTGACATCGACATCACAGGGATTGACCTTAAAAGACCACCTGGCTTTGTGGGCACCGTCACTGCCTTCATTAACTCTCAATGCCGATACCCCAGAGAAACCCTAGCAATCGCTGCTGCGCTGACTTCGGTTGGCAACATTGTTGGCCTGCGTTACGCGGACGATCTGCATAATGTAACAACCAACCTGTTCACATTCTGCGTGGCAGGGTCCGGCACGGGCAAGGAGGCCATCCAACAAGCTGCACTGGCAATCCACCGCGCTGCCCGCATTAACGCCGCCGTCCACGGCAACATCAAGTCAGAGCAGGAAATACTGCGGAACCTCACCGACCATCAGGCGGCGTATTATATTATCGACGAAATCGGGATAATGTTACGAAAGATCAGGAATGCTCAACAAAAAGGAGGTGCAGCCTACCTCGACGGCGTGATCGGCATGCTGATGTCGGTGTACTCCAAGGCCAATGGCTGGTTGCCTGTGACGGGCGATATGAGGAAGGAAGTACGCAAATCGCTCCTGCAAGAGTTGCAGCACATTGAACGCAAGTTGGAGGACAAGCCGAATTCAATCCTCGAAGACCGTATTGCGGCCATTGAGTACGCGATCAAGAGCCTCGAAAACGGGATCGAAAAGCCGTTTCTTTCGCTGATGGGCTTTACAACACCCGTCACTTTTGACGATCTGGTGGACTTCGAGAGCGCGACGAACGGGTTTATCGGTCGCTCATTGTTGTTTAACGAGCGTGAGACGGTCCCAGACGAGAAGGAGGACTTCGTGCGGCCACCGATGGACGAGCGGCTGGCACTGGCTCTGGCCACGCTCTATTCGGCTGGATCATATGACACGATGGAAGGCCAGCGCATCGAACACTACGGCGAGAAGCTCACTATCCCCACCAGTGACGATGCGCGGGTCATGCTCGAACAGGTCATGCGGCTGTTCCACGAGTTGGCACTGGAACACAAGGATACGAACGGCCTCGAAGCACTTGCTTTACGGGCCAAGGAAGCCGTTGCAAAGGTTAGTTTCATTCTTGCGGTGCCGGAGGGCATCAGGACCGTTGAGCACGTCAGGTGGGCCTATGCGTTAATCCGCAGGGATGTTGAGGAGAAGACCCGTCTGGTGATCGGCAACGACCGCCGTAAGGACAGTCCTGCTCAGGCACTCATGGCTCGCATTTTGAACCTCGTGGCAGGCGACAACGGCGAAACCCTCGGGGTGCTGGTCAACCGGATCAAGAATGTGAAGAAGGAAGACATCGAAAAGTGCCTCGATCTGCTGGTCAAAGATGGGCTGGTAACAGTGTCGGAGACCGTACATCCGCGACAAGGGATCGTGTCGAAGCGTTACAAAACGGTTTAAAAAGGGCTGCAACAAATTGAAAGTATGGGCTAAATGCCCATATCTTTTTATGGATAGTAGGATAATAAGCTTACTATCCATTGATTATCCTTTATGTTTTTGAAATTGTTCAGCTTTTTACCGATAACTGATTAAATACACCGTTTCCCTGATATATACATAAAATCATTCATATCCATAGATATAATAATATTAAATACCCTTAACTGTTTTTTAGAGAGAGAGAGAAACAGTATCTACTAATATTTAATATTTAATATTATATATATAAATTATATAACAATTTCAAGGACATAAAGGGCAGAAGATGGATAGTAAGGCGGTGTATTCAAAATATTTATCTTTTTGGGGCTTTTGGTTGTAAAAAAGCCCTGCCTGATGAACCGGATGATGATCAACCAGAATAACCACTTATATGATGAGCGCCTTGGTTTTCAACATGATGCAGGTGATCAAGGTGATCAACATTTGCTGGTAAGCGATAGAACAACAAGCCTGTGAAGGATTTCAAATGTTTCTCATCAGACTTTCGATCTTTTTGGCATTTTCCTTCTTCAACATTTTACCGTCTGCTGGAAACGACGTTTGTAATTGCAAGGGTTATGCTGGAGTTGGAGGACCTTGTTATGCAGGTGTTGGGGGCGCAGCCTATGCTGGTCCAGGTGGCCCCGCTTACACTGGGGTAGGTGGAGCTTGTTACAAAGGCACAGGCGGCCCGCAATATGATGGTGTGGGTGGTCCTCGTTATGACGGTGTTGGCGGCTCAATGTATCGTGGTGTAGGTGGCGCTGCTTATGATGGCGTTGGGGGTCCTGCATATGCAGGTGTCGGCGGGCCTTGTTACGCTGGCGTTGGAGGCCCCTGCTATTCTGGTGTTGGCGGAAGCGGGTTACAATGCCCAGCGGTTTGCAGATAAATCAGTTCCATTTTGCGAAGCTGGCAAATCAATCCAAATTATCAATTATTTAAGCGACTGGATTTACCCGTACTTGCAATCGTGCCGTTCCAGTCCTGTGTCCAAAAGCGTAGAGCTAAAATGATAAGAAAAATTATCCTGCTTCCACTGCTGGCATAACAACATCAGCCCCGCAGCTCGCGCCTGTAATCCAAGACCGAGTCATGGCCATAATGCTTGTTTAACATGCGCTCGCTTGTGCCCATCTGCAGCGCAAGCACATGCGTGGTAGGTCTATTATCCCGCGGCTTGGTTAGCGATGTGGTCGCATAGGTGTGACGCAGGCTTGTCAGTGCGTGTCGCTCGTTCTTATCTTTATAAACGAACCCAGCCGCATTGAGCACGCCATGGAATGACTTCTTGAGATCGCGGATGTGGGTTCCACATGGCAGTGATATGACCTTTTCCGCTGGATCAAGCCAAACTCTCACCCCAATCACCCGCTGCCAGCGTTTGCGCCGCGCAGCAATCCTAAGCAATGCGCGGATGGCAGCCTGCCGCAGGATTAGCCGACGATTGCTCCTCGTCTTGCCTGCCCGCTCCAGAACGAGGTCACCATTGCGCCAATCCACATTGCGCCACGTCAATGTTTGCATCTCATCAACACGCAAACCGCTATTGGCGAGCAGTTGGATCACGTCATATATCAGCTGGCGATAGGGATAGGCTTGTATGACCTCCCCTTTCCTGGAATGCCTTGCCTCATATATGCGCTTGATCGCTGTGATCCTCAGGTGTCGATATTCATCTGTCGTAAAATCACGCCGCCTTCGTCTTGAATGACGCTCAGAAAGAAACTCGACCACAGGTGCTTGGCTGATCCATAGCTGGGTCACGGCATATCGCAGCACCTGCCGCAATACAGAGTTCTCCCTGTTGATGGTCTGAGGCATCGGCTCTGGGTTGGATTTAGCTCTGCGATACAGCAGATAATCGTTGAGCGTTGCAGAGGTTATCTGGGTTATGTTCCCATATCTGCCGAAGAAGGGTGTGAAGTGGCGTGCTATCGTCTCACGGTGGTAACCACCCCGAGCGTCATCACGCAGCGTCTTGTTATAGGCATTGACGAGTTGGAGCCAGCTGATCGAACTATTGCATAGCGCATCCACATCACCACTGATCAGACCGCTATACCATTGTAGCGCCCGCTTTGTCGCTGCTGCTACATCGCCAGTTCCCATGCCTTTGCGATAGGACTTGCAGTGGATATGTGCGTGGGCTTGGAGGGTCGCGCAGTTAGACTGTGATTTGAGGTGTAAACCCTTCATCAGCGTTATCGTATGTGCAGCGGCTTTGCGTCCCATGCGCGAGCATTTGCCGACCAAGCTGGGGCTGCGTCAACCAGAAAACGGGTCGGTGTTTGGCACGGCACGTGCTCTGCTTTTGGCGACTGACGAGACTGCTGGGTAACAAATCGAGTTTTTCAATAGGATTCCAATTGAAATATCAATCGATTATCAATTATTAGTTTGAAAATCCTATTATATCCCATTTTCGGCATGATTCTTGCTCGTTACAGTTGTTGACTGACCATCGGGTGGTGAAATGACGACGATTTCGAGTGGATTGAGTGCCTATACGGCCAATTCTGTGGCTCCTACGACGACGTCTGGGTCAATTGGTGTTCCTCCGACCACGACAACCGCCAAGGCTTCAACTACCATAAGCACAACTAACAGCAGCACGGTGAAGGTGTCAGCTGCGGCATTGACAGTGGCTAAGGCGGCAACAGTTGCCACCCCGATGTCTGTGGCACAAATTTTAGCGACTAGTGACAAAATTCCAGCCGGAACCATCATTAAAGACACGGCTGCAAATATCAGTACCAATCTCAAAGCCTTGGGTGCTTTAAGCACTTTCAGCGCCGTAACCGGTATTACGCTTTCAGATACCAAGGCTGGTACCATCACTGTCGCGAGGGCTGATGTTGCGGGTGATTTAAGTGACGCTGAAAACACTGGTCCTAACCTTGCTGTTCTCAAAAAGATCACATCATCCTATGTGCTGAATGTGTCGGGTCTATCTGTGTCTGACGCCCTGACACTTAAATCACCTGCCAAGACAGCAACGCTGAGCCTGTCCATCAGTGATACGGTTGATAATATCTCAGCAAGCCTCACCGCCCTCCAAACTGCTGCCAAAGCCAAAGCAATAGCAAGTGTCGAAATTTTAATCTCATACTCAACGACTTTCCCCCCAAAACCCAACCTCACCATCACGGCAGCTCAGCTCAAAGCAAGCCCAGAACTGTTGGCGACGATCAAAGGCGATTATGATCTCACAATCACGGGTGTGCTTGCTGCTGATGCCGTCACCGTCGCTGGCAATGCAGATAAGGTGCTGAAGGCGTCTGGTTCTCAGTCAACGCAAGCAAAGGTCGCTATCAGTGATACCTCTGCCAATCTGGTTAAAAGCATCGCAACATTAGAAATAGCCGCGACCGCAGGAAGATTGACCAGTATCACCGTGAGTGATGGCAAGGCCTTGGTTGTGACACAAACACAAATCAAGGCGTCTGAAAAATTCCTCAATGTGACTTTCACAGGCAATGCCGTGGTCGAGGCTAAGGAGGTAAGTGTCGCTGATTTTGCAACCTTGGAAGGGTCTATTGAGGATAATCAGTCACTCGTTTTGGGCAAGCAGAGCATAAAAGACACCGCCGCCAACATACAGGCCAAACTGGATCAATTGGACGCTGCCGTTGAAGCAGGTTCGGCAACCTCTGCGTCAGGTGCCTTCATGCTCGGCAACATCGCTGTGAGTGACAAGGGAACCATTACCGTCACCAATAGCACTTTCCTGAAAGACCTTGATGCGCTGAAGGTTGTTTCCGGTGCGTATAAACTGAATGTGACAGACATCAACGTGGCTGATGCATTGGCCATCAAGGCTCCAAGCAAAGACGCCACCCTGTCTCTCACCATCAAGGATACAGCCTCTAACATTGCCGCCAATTGGGACAAACTCCAAGCCTTGGTGAAGGCCAAGACACTCACGACCATCACCCTCACGGATGGCAGTTCATCCCTGCTCACAATGACAGCGGCGCAATTGAAGGCCAATGCCGACGTGCTGAAGGTCGTCACAGGCGATTATAAACTGTCCGTGACGGGAGTGGCGGCCGCCGATGTTGCCAAAACGCTCACCACCAAAAACATCTATTCGGTTGAGGTGAAGGATACAGTCGCCAACATCCTCAAAAACCTCCCCGCCATCCAAACAGCCGTCTCAGCCGCAAAGATACAGTCGGTCATCATCACCGACGCGACCAACCTCACCCTGTCCATCGCCGACATATTCACTCTCACCACCACCCTGCCCAATGTGACGCTTGCCGCTGGCGTTAAATTCAACGTCAAAGACACCGCCAGCAATGTTGTCGCCCATGCCCGTTATGACATTGCCGATGTAATTAAAAATGCCGGATCAATCGCATTATCGGACAAGACGCCTCCAAACCTGACACTGGCGGACGCAACAACGCTGAAAGGCCTCACAGGCCTCGCGGCAGGGACAAAATACAATGTGGCTGATGGCGGTGCCGTGATTGCTGCACAAGCCGCTCTGAGCGGTGAAAAGGTCCTTGCCGATGCGGCCAGTGTGGTTGTGAACAAGAACTTTACGATTGACCAAGCCAAAGTTGTATCTGCCATTAAATCATTAGCCAAAGGCTCGGCTTATTCGATCAATGACACGGCAGCGAATATTCTGACCCAATCTGCCCTTGCCGGTGAAACGGTCCTCGCTAAAGCCAATGCGGTCAATGTCGTGGATACATCCGCAAACATACTTGCCAAACTGGATCAATTACAGGTGTTGGCGAAAGCAGGAAAAATCGCCGACATCAAATTCACTGACACGCCATCAGGTCCATTGCCGCTGACCGACGCACAATTGCTCAACAATGCCGAGGCGATTGGCAAGATTATTTCGCAACGCACATTGCCGACGATTGCAATCACACCGCCGAAAAAACCTGAGCCTGTTGGGCCAGTGGGACCAATTGCTCCTGTAAACTTTGATTTGAATGTTCCGCCGGGCGCAACATCACCATACATCGGTGGCTTAACACCAGATGGCACAAAGGCTTGGGGTAATTTCCAAGATCAAAATGGTCAAACGCATGCCTTTATCACCAAAATCGATGGCACTGGCTTCGTTGATCTAACACCACAGGGCGCAACATCC
>Ga0214921_10008309_pt1 | contig 13507 bp, 23 predicted proteins | sample LL1505_MetaG_FD_177992 | JGI IMG/M metagenome (GOLD analysis project Ga0214921, IMG submission 177992) | Freshwater microbial communities from Lake Lanier, Atlanta, Georgia, United States - LL-1505 | ecosystem: Environmental > Aquatic > Freshwater > Lake | place: USA: Georgia | collected... | reverse complement strand
CAATTTCTGCTTTGTATAATTTTTTTATTAAATTTTTAACTCTCATTATACACCTTTACTTATAAAATACAATACTGTTAACACCAATATTCCAAAAGCACAGGCACCCATGTAGAAAGCAAAACTTTTTACTTTAACTTGTTTTACACATTCTTTGCTAGGCATTATAGTATCCTTTCTAGTAACCAAATAACAAAAAGAAAACTTAGACCACCAGCCAAAAATTTTAAAGCCCCGTACTGTCTTTCATTCTGCTCGGGAGTGCAGAGTTTTTTCCAATGTTTGTTCATAGTGTTCCTATTATAAGTGTTTTATTATAAGTGTTTATACTTATATAGGCAACCAGCGGACTACAAATATACCACTTTATGAACACCAGCTATTCAATATTGCCATTTTTAATATACAACTTACCTAAATCGGCAAAATAGATATATTTAATGTCAGAGTTTCTTGATGTCCATAGTGCATCTTCTATTGTTTCCACCATCGTATCACCAGCCAAATTAAAACTCGTATCAAATAATATTGGCACACCAGTTCTATTATAAAATTCTTTAATTAAATTATAATAATGATAATTTTGTTCTTCTGTAACAGTTTGTATTCTGCAAGTTCCGTCTACATGAGTGATTGCTGGTATTTGAGGTTTTTTATACTCTAATACATCAACTCCGTACATCATAAACGGAGAATTTTTTAGGCCAGCCATATCAAACCAGTCATGCACATATTCTTCCATTATAGAACCTGCAAAAGGTCTGTACCATTCTCTTTTTTTGACTATGTTAACTATGTCTTTTCCATTAGGTACTCTTGGATCAAATAATATGGACCTATTACCTAATGCCCTTGGTCCTGATTCTGATCTTCCTTGGTATATAGCAACAATGTTTTTATTCAATATTAAATCAATAATATCCGAATAGTTTGTATCAATTAAAGATTCATTATTATTTAATAAACCCGTCAGATTATCATAGTTTGGTTTTTCACCAAGGTATAATGATTTCAATGGTCTAATTGTTCTATCACCGGTGTTTCGGTGCCACCATAATTTTGCAGCAGCAATGGCCATGCCGCCATCGTTTGAAATGGGTTCAACATACAAATTTATATCGTCAGGTAAATTTTTTCTAATGTAATAATTTGCAACTACATTAAATCCATAACCACCAGAAATTGTAACATTTTTAATTCCAATTTCTTTTATTCCTCGTTTAATCAAATTCAACATATACTCTTGTGTATCTGTTTGTACCCAATAAGCGAGATTTGCATATTTTTGAAAATTTTCATCGTTTGGAATAACCCAATGTTTAATAGGATTTTTATTTTTTAAATTGGGAACATAATTATGCATTTTCTGAAAAAAAACTATGTCCCAATCTTCTACATTGTTGTCAATATTTGGCACAGTCGCATCTTTTTTGCCATATGAAGCCAAACCCATTACTTTACCGGCATCACATCCACCATTCATTCCAAGATAGTGAGCTGCGGTAGTAAATTTTAATCCTAAGCTTCGATGATTAATTTTTGGATTATTTTTATGGTAAGTATATTCCTTTATTACAGGAGTAAAAGTTGATGGATAATTTGAATAAAACACCGATTGAATTTCGTAGTTATATGCATCGGCATATAGTTGACCTATGACGTTATCAACTACTGCACCAGATCCATCAGCAACAACTGAAATTGATTCAGTAAATCCTGAATTATAAAAAGCAACAGCTGCATGTAACTCATGGTGATTGTTGTGATAAGAATGAAATGCAAAATCTTTTTTGTTCCACAATTTTAAAAATTCAACATACACGTTGTTTTTATGAAATTCTTTCCACACCTGTTCATCATTTTTTTTATTTGATTTATTAACATCATGCCAATCAAATTGTTCGTTACATCTCATGTCTGCGGGTATTGGTTTTGTGAAACCAGATAAAACTAAAACATCAATTTCACAATTTGCAAGTTCAATAGCTCTTTTTATTAATTTTAATGGTAGTTCATTTGAATTTTTATGGTGATCAATTCTTTCTTGTTCTAAATGAAAAATAACTTCTCCATTTTCTAAAAGGCAAACACCGCCATTGTGACCTCTGTGAATTCCTAATATTTTCATAATATTTTACCACCTTTTTCATAATATGAAATGGCATTGACTAGGCCTGTGATATGATCCTCGGTCTTTTGTTTGAACACGATAGGACTTGAATCCTCAACGGCCATGATGATAACCAAATCATGGATAGGTTCACCAATCAACTCCTCATACATCAAGGCATAGGCAGATGTTTGCCAAAAGTAATCTTCAATATCTTCGTGGCTCTTAATTTTTTTGGATGTTTTGAAATCAATTACAGAAAGAATACCATCAAACTCAGCTATACAATCCACTCTGCCAGCCATGTTCAATTGTTTTGACCAAAGTGCCTGTTCTTGGTAGTGAATGTTGTTGATACGATTCAATTCTGGTTTAATTGATAAAAACATTTCTCGTGCATCAGGCATAATATCACCTAATGATTCATTATTTAGATATCGTTCACATAATGTATGAACATTTGTACCACGAGAAGTAGCTTTCTTAGTGATGGCATTGGCAACATCTTCGCCTACTTTATTACGCCATGCTTGAAATATATGTTTCTTTTGGGCACCAATCACCGTGGTAACAGATGGCAATTTTGTGCCATCAGGCAGTTTATAGAATCGTTTACCGTCAGGAAAAGTTTCTGATTGTAAATCTTGTAATTGTTTTGGTGGGCAGTAATTAAACATTATTTTAAACTTTAGGTATTGAAATTGAAGTAACTTTAAGACCCCAACTTGGTATTGATAAAAATGATCTAGCTATATCTATGATATAAATTAACCTTCTCTTGTTTGTTCTGTTGTATGCACTATGTAACTCTCCATTATCAAAAGCAAACAAATCTGACCAATCATTTTTAACACCTCCAGCTTCAAGGCAAACATCGCCTTCAGGTATAATTAATGGTATATGTATTCTAATAGTGGAGTGTGAAGTGTTTTCAATATCCGAATGACTATGAATTACTCCTCCAGGTTCCAAAACACTATAACCACTACAACCACAATAGTCAAGGTATTTTTTTGTTAGTGCTGTTGCTGTTGGAAATACTTTTGACACTTTTGGATCCAAAAACATATTTCGTTCAACTTTTTGATCACGGCAAACATATCTTAATCCTTCCACTTTCCAAATAGATTTTTCTTCATCTGTTAGAATTGTTAGAGGATTGGCTGCAGCATATGATATACCACCTTTGAATGTGGTGTGAAAATCTTTATGATAATCTAAAAATTCGTCACGTAATTTTGGGGCAATTTCCATCAACTCATCTGCAATTGATATTTCTTTTTTTGTCCAAATCATAATAATCCCAATTTTAATTTTTTATATTCAAGAATGGTTTGATCAGCTTCTTGTATTTTTTTATTTAAAAACGTTTTATCAAAAGTGCCATCAATGATATCTTTAACATCAACACCCAAACCAACTAGCTCATAAACATCATGATTAATACTAACTCCTTTATCTGCATTTCCATATATGGATTTTCCAGCTTTAATTCTATGTTTTTCTGTTTCCATATTTAAATTATTGGCAATTGCTCTGCATGTGTACCAATTTGCATATTTACTTTTCCATACCATCACACCATCATTTTCGTTACCATATTTTGTATCGGTTTCTCCAGCGGGAATAATGTATTCTCCAGGTAACATTTCAGAATAACCCCACTTTGCATATTCTTTTTCAAATTCACTTAAACGACTTATTGAACCTTTTCTAATTAGAAGTGGCCACCAATCCCAATTATCAAACACCTCAAAGTTTTGTTCAATCAATATTTTTTGACTATTCAATACACTAGAAATTGGTTCTCCTGGTAATCCACAAATCATACCCGTGTAAGTATAAATTGGTTTGTATTTCTTCAATTGTCTAATTGCTTCAAACTGCCTTTCATTATCTAATCCTTTGCCAATGGCTTTCTTTGCTTCTGGATGAAATGTTTCCAATCCAAAAGTTGCAGCAACAAGACCAGTATCACCCAACATGGGAATAGTTTCTGGAAAAGCCTCAATCAAATCAGCCCTTAGAAAAGCTGTGTATGTTATTTTTACACCACTTTTAGCTATTGCTTCAGCGACATATTCCAATTTGACCACATTGTCATTAAAGGTATCATCATTAAACCAGTAATTATTGACACCGAACATTTCATAATTTCTTCTCAACTCAGCAGATAAGTTATCCACATGGCGAATGTAATCATTCTTTTTCTTACCCAATAGTGGAAATGAGCAAAATCTACATCTAAAAATACAACCTCGACTAATTTCGATGGGTAAAAAATTGTTTTTAATTAAATCACTTTCTATCCATTTAATTGTCAAATCACTAGAGTCGTTTTTATATAACATCTCTGCATTAATTGATTTTGTTCCTCTGTAAGGCACCCATGGCAAATCATTTAAAAGCTTTCTACTAAGAAACTTCATGTAGTGCAACATGGCTTCTTCAGCATAGCCCCAAACAATTTTATCCACTTGTGTTAAATCTACGCCTTCAATTGGCGTTTCACTACCACCAATTAGTGTTTTTACTTTTGGGTATTTTTCTTTGATGTGTTTAAATAAGTAATTAATTTTATCAAAAGCATACACGAATGTTATACTTATACCAACAAATAATGTTTTTGGTCCAATATATCTTTCACAAAGTAATTCTAGTTCTTTCTCAGTAAAATTACCAAAATAATCTATAACTTCAATGTTGTAATTGTGTTTTTCTAAAAAAGTTCTTAGCCGCACTGCACCCGCAGGACGGCTGATTGTTCTGGTTCTTTCCATGCCAGTAAAGATAATACCATGACGATCATCCATTTATTTTTTAGCCAAATATTTTTCTTTAATTGCTTCAAAAAAATCAATATCTTCTTCTGTTAATTCGACCTCGTCAATTTTTTCCATTTGACCACGAACATAATTACGATACAGTTCAAAATCTCCTTCATATTTACAATATTTTGTTATCTTTTTCGTATCGTATGCATCCATAATTATATGGTAACGATCCTCATCGGAATCGTTTCTAATTTGATGCCAAAGGTTTGTCCAAAGCATCCAAACACCTCCATCTGCTGGTAAATGTAAATTTCTACCTTGACAAATGTGGACACATTTTTCATTTGTCCATAGCGGAATGTGTATGCGTGTCATATATTCCGCAGAATCTGCATCCCTATGTACTAAGCTTTTTGAATGGGCTTTTAAACACGAAACTCTGGCTCTACAAGGATAAAATCCTAAATCACGGATATCATCTATTACTTTTTTAATTTCACCAACATATGCTTCAGTTGGTTTATCGTGTTCTAAACCATGGTAAAGATTAAAATGTTTATAGGCTTTGTAAATTAATTCTTGAGTGGGTAAAAAAGATTCTAATGTTTGTCCTTGTTCCAATTGAATTGCTTCCCATCCATCGGTCCATGTGGCATTTCTACTTAACAAACTCCAACCACCAAAGCCATGATATTTTGGTGTTTCAAATTCTTCACCTTGTATAACTTGGTCACCTAAAGTAAATACACTTTCACGCACTTCTTTTTTTAATTTTTCAATATCAACGGTGTAATCTAATTTCTCAAAAAACATTTTTATTTCCTTTATAAATTTCCAGTTTCTTGTAGCATTTCATATACTTGTCCATAATCATAATGTCGGGTTCTCAAAGCAAAAGCTTTTCTGAGTTTTGTGCCATCTAACGGTTCAACATTATGTGCTACCCGAACATCCAACAAATACGCCTCATTTTTATTGGCAACAAATGAACCAATTTCATACACATCATCAAAAGTGTATACAGCATCGACATATGTAATTTCTTCACAGGTTGGCATATTCTTTTTTTCTGCCACAAACTCTTTAACTTTAGTTTTTAAATCTTCAACATCAATATCTTTTGCTTCCATGTTAGAAGTTGTAACACCTGTGTGCCTATCTTCTTCTGTTTTCCAAGAATTTGCTCCAGGTTTTGCTTTCCAAAAAATTGTTTTATAATCTCCCGGTTCATAATAAAAATTAATTGTTGTTATAAAATCATTATCCACATGAGGCAATAACAAACAATTTATTGACATTCTGGTTACTTGAAAATCTTTCCAGTATCTTTCAGGAATAACTTTATACAGAGTTTCACGTTCAGGTTCTGGTGTCCAAATTGTATTGTGCCTTACACCTAATCCATATTTTCCAGCAAACGAATCGGCTTGACCTTTTGGTATAATTGTATGAGGCATATATTCGTACAAATGTTTTAGTTTAACAAATGACATTGCCTGTTTCCTTTAACATTTTAATTACATCCTCATACTTATGTGCAAAAGTTCCAAGGGTTAATGCCTTTCTTAATTTAAAATCACCATTTACACCATGTATTTTACTCACATCAAGTACCCACACCTCAAAATCTTTTGCAATAAAACTACCAATTTCCATCAAATCTTCTTCGTAAAAAATATGGCCGTTGGTTTGATTTTCAATTTGTGTTGTTTTGGGCAAAGAGGCCTTTGGTGTATAGAATGTTGTTTTACAACCTTCCGTTTGCAAATAAAAATTAATTGAAGTAATAATTTCCGTATCTGTATGTGGAGGTATTATACAGTCAATTGTCATTATTGTCAAGTGAAAATCTGGCCAATATTTTTTTGGTAAAAATCCATAAATTTTTTCGGCTTCAGGAGACCAAACTTTTTTATAGTCAATACCTTTACCATTCTCATCTTTAAATGTTTTTAGTGAATCGGTAATTGCATAGATTGGTTTTTCGAATGATTTTTCCAACTTGGCAAACATTATTCAAGTTTCCACTCTTTAATTTTAGCCATTCGACCTGCCCAACTTTTTAAAATAACTGTATTTGATGCATCCTTTTCGACCACTTTTCGTAAATCGGTTGACAATGAAATCCTTAAATCATCCGATTTATTTTCATCGACTCCATGTAACACATATGATGGAAAAAATATTAATCTACCTTCAACTGGTTTGAATCTTCGGGCTCGCATGAAAGGACTACCACTCAAACAATTATTTTCCCAATCGATTGCGTGTGATGAATCAAATGCCACCAAATCACCACATCCTTCTTTGGCTTTTATGTAATAGGTTGCCGCAATCGCCGATTCGGTGTGTCCGTGTACTTCAAGTCGTTCACCTGGTTCACGCACATTCACCCAACCCATAAAATGTTCACACCCACGGATGTTTAACATCCTGAGTTGTGGAATATTTTGTGCAATTTTTTTTGTTACTATGTCGATAATTTCTTGTTTAAGTATATTTAAATTGGGTCTACTGTAGTCCCATATACTATTGTGTGGATCTTTATCCACACCCAAAACAATATTTTTTCCAATGCTATAAATTTCTTCTAACAAAACTTCATTAAACTTCTCATCAAATTTTGTTTGTTCTTCCCAAATTGGACTTTGCCAAAACATGTTTTGTGCATTTTGATACCAATGGTAACGATCTCGATCTTCTTTTGTTTTAAAACTCTGGTTCATAATATAAAATAATACTAATTATTTTTTGCAAAAATCTCTGCAGAAATTCTCAATCTTTCTAATTTTGATTGGTGTGCTTCTTCTGATAAATCAGCGTCTTTTGATAAAGACAAAGCGTGTTCATATTCCTCTACAGGATTTCTTTTTTCACTTTGAGCAGCCCAATCTGCACCCATTGTTTTTAATGCTTCTTGTAATGGTAATCTCCATACTTTATCCAATAAATCGCCATATTCTTGATCAACAAAAGAAACCTCTTCTTTTTCTTCTTGTGTTAACCTCATATATTTTCTCTCAAACTTGGTTTTAAAGAAATTACACAAATATTCTTCTTTGAAGATAACTGTGTTTCCATCAAATGTTTCTAGACATTCTAAACTAGTAAAAGTATTTTTTTCACTCATTTGTTAGCCAACCATGTTTTGTATTCTTTGATTAATTTATTATCAATACCATTTCTTACAGCTACAGGCAAAAATATCTTAGAATTGAGAATCGAATACCCATATAATTTTGTTATCATTTCTTCGTGATCTGTTATCATTTTAAAATATCTTTCTTTATCTCGTTGATCGAGAGAGCATATAATTCCATAACTAATTACATCAAAAAAATAAGTTACATGATCATGTATATATTTTGAACCATCATCTTCTGTTGTTATTTCGAGTGGGTCTAATTTAATTTCTTTTCCTAAAAAAGTTTTTCTCAATTCTCTCATCAAACGACACTCCTTTTTGGTGTGAGTTTCTCAATCATTCGACCAAGTTCAGCTACCAATTTAAACATAACAAAAATAATGACAAGTGCTGCACCTTTTAAAAATCCTGGTTGTTTTTTACTTGATCCGAACCAACGTTGCCATAAACCAATACCTTTACAAATAGGGATACCAAAGACCATAATCATTTTACCTGCTAAGCTACCAGTTTCTTTTTCCCCCATCATATATGCCATTTCTTCAGCCCAAGGAGTTGCAATGTCGTGAGCCCAAGTGGTTGACCACTTTTTGGCAGCTACACTAAACTTTTCATCACTCATCCAAAACATCATTTTAGGACCTTTTCCTTCCATCCAATCAACAACAATTTCTGCCCATGCACGATATCCATTGTAAATATCTGGATTAGTTTTGATGAGATATTCACCAAATGCTTGATCGGCTTCAAAAATGTTTCGTTTCATTAAACCGATTTCGAAAAGTTTGGTACAAATAATTTTACTACAATTACAGTTATAAGTAAAACAATTTTGGTCACTAACACAATTATACACAGGAGTGGGAACAATGTTACAGTCACCTGTTTGTAACCATTTTTGTACATCACAATTTGGTGTACCTACGTTGGTGCAATTATTTGTTGCGTTACATTGAATTACCGTACAATCTGCAGAATTACAGTTACAATTACTTGCAGCAGCGTTATTGCAATTGCCTACATTGTTTTGCAGGTAGTATTTTAAACCCCAAAATCCGGCCAGATTTGGTGTGGCTGGTCGTATACCAGGTTTTATGTAATTATTTAAAAAAGCTAAATTGGTCTCTGTTCCTACAGGAATTTCTACTTCCGCTTCAATATTGGCTATAGATATAGGTTGTCCTGAACTTGGTGTTGGCATTTTAAATACTCTTTAAAGTGTTGTTTATTGTGCTATTTATACTTCCAAACGAGATTTACCATATACGGGAATATCATCCACTTCACCAACAATTTCTTTCACCACTTTGATTGGTATGATTTTTTTATGGTTAGTTTCTTCTTTGTGTTCAAAGATATCTCCAAAAATATCTTGCCTGTCCAATGGTAAAGTATCACTTTTAATTAAAGTGGGCACATATCCGTTGGTTATCAAAGTGAATGCTGCGGCAAATAAAGCCACATTGTCCGAATAAGCGTTGGCACACGAAATATCCCAAAACTTTTTATCCAAAAACATACAGGCACCTTTGCAAATATGTAATACAGGACACTCCGGACACTCTTTACGATTGGACCAATGGGTGACCGATTTTAGTTCTACATTAGAATAATCACTTAGATTGCCGCCGTGATGAGATTCTCCATTCTTTGAGATTTCTAAAGAACTGACATTTTGACAAGTCATTACATTTCCACGTAAATCCACCGATATGGTGTGTTCATCATCCATACCACATTTTTGACCCAAATATTTGGATTCTTCATGGTTTAAAATAGAGTTAATTAACCCATCAATTTTACCCAATTGAGCCGCAAACCCTATTTTACCATTGGTGCCATACAATTCACCAAATGATTTTTTTCTAAATTCAAAATGTTCTTTTTTTGTAATTAAAGAATTTGAAATGCCTTCTTCATCGTAAGCATCAACCAGAGATCCTTCACCAAGGATAACATTTTCGTCACCGGTTAAATTTACGAACCAATCATAAATTTCTTTTCTACTTTGATTTTTGGAATTGAGCATTGCATTGAAACTAAAACTTTTACCAAGGCGTGTCATCATTCTATAAAAACCAAGGATAGTTTCTTTCTTTTCTGGATCATCAAAGGGGTCTGGACCACGAACAAATTGACCAGGACCATCGTGTGATATAGATACAGCAAAATCCATCATCATCAACCAGTCAATAATTTCATCGGTTAAAATAGATCCATTTGTAATAATACTTAAACGAGGTTTTGTTTTCCAAGAAGCAAATTTTTGTACAATCGCTTCAGTCAATGGCTTTAATGTTTTCCAATAAACTAATGGTTCACCACCCCAAAATTCAATTCTCAATCCAATATCTTCATCAAAATGTAGAGCTTCTAATTTTTCCATAAAAACATCAAGGTCTTTTTTGGAAGTTTCTGGTTGTCTTTCAACAAATTTCTGAGAACAATAATCACAAGAGTAATTGCAACTTAAACCTAATTGAATTTTTAAATGTGAAATTAATTTAGATTTTTTTAATGGCCTGTTTTTGTCAAATGGTTTATATGGTTTTAAACTGTTGTTTATCTTTTTTTCTTCTTGTGGATATTCAAAAACGTTTCCGTCCTCATCTTTTAAGATGTTGGACATATTATCATAATAAAAAGTTTTTGTATCACCTTCATTAAACCGAGTAGCTTTGATTTCAAATAACATTATTTTTCCTGTAATCTTTTAGTTGTTCCACTTCTCTTTGTAATTTTATATATTCGATCAATTCCTGCCGAATTCTTTCCTTGTTTTGATATTCGTAATATAGCCGCTGTTGTTTTGACATCATTCTTTTTTTGCTCATTAAAACTCCTATCGTTATTATTATATTTTGGAATTTTAGAAGCAGGTTCTACAGGATTAACTTTGCCATTATCTGACCTCCTGATGTTAAGTAAAAGTGGGAGTTGGTTGTTCACTATTACCATTCTCTAGGCATCTTTGTTTTGTGACCGTGTTTGACGGTATTTTTTGGAACTTTTTCTTTTATACGACCAATAATTTCACGTTCAAATCGTGCATCAGGTTGGCCAATACCTGGTACCGACATACGCATGCCGTCACCAAACATTGGTACCTCTGTAATGTGTCGTTCTAAGTGAAGATTATTTAATTTGAAAGCATCCAACTCGGATATCTTCATCGAGTGGGTTTCTATTTCATTTGTTGTTTTGTTTAAAAATTCATATGTTGGCATTAAAGGTACTCATGGGTAAGTGATAAATTCATTTTACGATACCATTCTTTCATAAACTTTGGTACCTCTCGTTTATTTATCTTACCTTTCCATGACCAAAGATGTGATTTATTCATCTTGTAGTAATTGTGATAGGACTTCAAGGAATCGCCTGGTACCTTACACTCATCAGGCATGGCAGGCGTAGGACCAGTAAACTTACCATTTGGTATGTTGGTTGGTAACACCGCCAAATCAGGTATCAACCGTGCCGTAGCATGGACTTTGCCATAACGATAGGTAAATTCACTTAGTAGTTCACACCACATATTGTACAACCATCGATAGTTTTCATTACTTTGACGAACCCATATTGCAGAAGGATGATTCATCATAGTAGGTTTCATAAGTCGCTCTTCACGACCATCAGGCAATCGCCAGGCCTTGATTGATCGGTTATTGGCTGACAACCTTCTGTATTCTTGACCATCAAGCACTCGATGCGCTGTTGAAAGCAACTGAGCATACTCAATTACCATTTTGCACACATGGCGGTCAACGTGCATTTGTGCACATTTTTTTTCATCTTCATCAAGAAAAAATATATTCATAGCATTCTAATTAAACCAATTGTATCAATAGTAGTTAGCAAGATGTAGTTAGCAAGCATGCCAAATGATTTCCGAGTATAACTAGCCCAAGCATACATAGCACAGCCAAGAATCCAAACAGGATATAAAACCAGTAGCGGTGGGTTCGGAACGGTAAGTGCCATAGTAATAGAGCAACCAATACTAATAGCCCAAGCCAACAACTCAACAATAAAACGAAAACGACCACTTCGCCAGTCATCACGAATCCAATCAAATAGATTATAAAATAAATCGTTCATTAACACTCGTCATCACGAATTAAACTTTTTTTGTTATTAAACAATTTTTCTGTATATAAATCTAAGGAATCGTCATCTTTTGGATATTTTTTACCAAGAGGTAAATCATCAACAATTTCTAGATGACCATTAAAACTAAATCCACAACCTCTCAAAAAAGTTTCAAATTCACCAATAACGCTATCTAAATGATCAGCATTAAATTCAAATGTTTTTTTGGTGATAATTGCATCAGCAAATGGCATTGGATCATCTTCACAAATAAATGTAAATCTACTCATAGCGTTGGAATCTCCAACGGTTTGGCATTACCTTTGAGTGCTTTGACACGTTTCGCAATATCTTCACTTGAAACGGTTTGCATAGCAAATTGTTTGAATTCATCAAATTCATTTTTTACTTTTAAAACTCCGCCATGTAACATGAACAATGCACATCCTCCCGTACTTAAAGGAGCAACTTCACTAACACCATCTAAATTAATAATTACTTTGCAATCTTTTTCTACTGAATCCACTTCAACAAATAATGCCATTATGCTTCTCCTTTTTCAGATTTGTTTTCTTTCAATTTGGCCAACTTGGCTCGTTTTTCTAAAACTTCAGCTTCAATCATCATATTTTTCCAATGGCCTCGTTTATCTGAGGGCATTAAAGCCAACATACGTTTTGTTTCTTTACTTAATTTGAAATCTTTATTAGTTTTCATTTACTTGCCTTTTGAATTACTTCATTCTTATCACAATCTTTAACACGAACTAATAGTGTATCAGTTTGATTTAATGGTCTAACAAAAAAACATTCACCTTTAACTGACCAAACCAACTTGTTTTGTATACCACCATCAAAGTTACCATTAACTGGTGAATTGATAAAGTATGGTGTGTAATAAAATGTCAAACCAAACACAACTATGGCCACAAAAAATAATGTTTTGTTTGCCTGTAACCACTCATTAATTTTTTTAAACATGGATCATTCCTTGAGTATATAACACTAACATTATACCAACAAATACAACAAAAGTCAACACAATTAAGGTAAACTTACCTGATTCTTCACGGTAATATTCCACTTCTCGTTCAATCATTTCATGTTGAGCCAGTATCATTGGTGGCACATCTGGTTCCATCATTTCAACCGTTTTTAAAGAAGATTCTAACCGCTTCAAAGCTTGCCAATAATGATAATAAGATAGCATTTTAGTCCCATAAGTTTTCATAATACTTACCAAACAATCTAAATGCATTACGTTTTCTTTCATTGTGTGCATTTAGTCCATCCCAATCGACCTTAGGTCCAACATAGTTCTCGTCCCAAGGTAACTTATCACCACATTCGGTGTAATCAAAGAACTTGGATTCAGGATCATCCTGAACTT
>Ga0214921_10008308_pt1 | contig 13507 bp, 6 predicted proteins | sample LL1505_MetaG_FD_177992 | JGI IMG/M metagenome (GOLD analysis project Ga0214921, IMG submission 177992) | Freshwater microbial communities from Lake Lanier, Atlanta, Georgia, United States - LL-1505 | ecosystem: Environmental > Aquatic > Freshwater > Lake | place: USA: Georgia | collected 2015-05-28 | reverse complement strand
TCTATACTCTGGCTACTGATATTACCGGGTTAGATGGTACTTCTAAAATATTCTTTCTAGAACAAAACAGCCAGGAAAGATACGAAATAAATTTTGGAGATGGAATTATTGGGAAACAACTTACTAAGGGTAATATAGTTAAGCTACAATTTATAGTAACTTCTGGTGCGGTTGCTAACGTATCTGGTACTACCGCACAATCTTTTTCTGCTCTTAGTAACATAGGCGGTTCTGCATCGGTAGCTGTAACAGTTAACTCTAATTCTACCGGTGGCGCGGATGAAGAGACTATTACATCTATAAAGTATAATGCCCCCAAAGTAAACGCTACAGGTAATAGATTGGTTACAGCCTCTGATTATGAAGCATTGCTCTCCGCTCGTTACCCTAACTTTGAATCTATATCTGTATGGGGTGGGGAGGATAATGATCCTCCGGTCTATGGTAAGGTTATTATATCGTTAAAACCATTCAATGGGTTCACAGTATCTGACACTACAAAAAACAATATTATAATTGACACCCTTAGAAGTAAAAAAGGTATTGCAATACAGCCTGAGTTTGTAGATCCTACCTACTACTATATAAACTTAACGGTAAATGCGTCTTATAACCCATCCAATACTAACCTGACATCTGCTGATGTTAAGAGTCTAATTAATAACGCTATTGCCATTTATTTTGCCACTAATCTACAAAAATTTAATAAGTCGTATAATCAGACAAAATTAATTAGCAGCATTCTTCTTACAAGTCCTTCTATATTCAGTGTCAATGTAGTGGAGAAGATTCAAAGAAGATTACCGTTAGTATTGAATACAACAAATATTTTTATCACTGACACTTCTATAAAATTTAGAAACCCCATACAACCCGGTCAGTTGACGTCTAGTTATTTTTATATTTTAAATAACACCGTCAGTACGCTGGTAAAGATGACTGATTTACCGGACAGTACACCTCCAGATCTTAATGGCTCAGGTGTGTTAAGATTAGTGGATACTGTTAGTGGTCTTACTGTTAATGCAGGTGTGGGTACTATTAATTATGCTACTGGGGAGGTAAGCATTTCAGGTATAACCCCTAGCGGATTCCCCACCGGTATTAGTGAGTTAAATTTAACCTGTGGTATTCAAAATGTAGGTCAAAATCTAAGTGTTTCAAGAAATGAAATACTTGTTATAGATGATAATACCTTTAATGCAACAGGGGGAACTATTGCTGGTGTTACAATTAATATGACTTCATCCATACAGTAAATGACTACTACCCGAATAACGGAAAAAATATCAACGCTGGTAAGTAGCCAGTTACCGGAATTTGTTCGTTCAGATTCTACTACTTTTGTTTCATTTATTGAAGCTTATTATAGATTCCTAGAGCAAGACCAGGGTGCGTTAGAAATCGTACAGAATGCAAGATCATATAGTGATATTGATACGACTACTGAATCATTTGTAAATTATTTTCTTGCCAACTATGCGCAAAACATACCTTTGGGGGTTCTGACCAACAAAAGATTACTGATTAAACGAATAAGAGACCTATACGAATCCAAGGGTTCGGAAATTTCGCTTAAACTTCTATTTCAATTATTTTATAATACCGCTGTTACTACAAGACACCCCTACGACTCAGTATTAAGACCTTCAGATGGTAAGTGGAACCAGCGAAGCTCTCTTCGTGTGCTTAGAACATCTGGTAGCGCAGGTGATATAAAAGATCGTTTTATTTCTTTTACTAAAAATCAAATTGAATATACAGCGGAAGTTGTAAGGGTAAAAACACTTGATATAGATTTATATGAAATCTTTTTTAAAGCGCCCTATCCTGTACCGTTTGAAATAAACAATACTATATCAATAAGTAACGCTACCGGGATTATTTTTACTGGTATTTTACAGCCTACATTAACAACGACAAGAATTATCTCTGGCGGTAGTAATTTTAAAGCTGGCCAAGTCTTTACACTTTCAATTGCGGGAGGCCTGAACACTCTTGTACGGATTACTAAAGTTAGTAGTACAGGTGCTATTGAAAGATTAAAAATATTAAGTTATGGTTTTGGGTTTAATGAAAGTATTTCTATTAATCTTTCCAATACTGGAGGTGTTTCGTCGCGTACCAAATATCTAGCTACAACAGGTGGAGGTTTTTTCGAAACTATTACCATATTGAGACCCCATTCAACAGCAAATGCAAATAGGTATTTTGATACAGATTATGTAAGCCCCTATAACTTCACTGGTGATGATCTTGTAGCGCAAACTATATCTTCACAGCTATTAACCTCAATAACTACATTAGGTACAGAAAATACTAATGATGCTGTATTGTCATTTAATACAGGATCAATTGCTAGATACCCCGGGGAGTATACCTCAACACAAGGTTTTGTATCTGAACCTGATAACAGGCTTCAAGATAATGAGTTATTCCAACCGTTCGCCTATCAAGTGGTATCTGAATTAGATATCAGTGTATTCTACGATATAGTTAAAAAACTCATACACCAAGCAGGTACTAATTTATTTGTTGATAGAGTTTTATCTGCAACTGCTGACATATCAGGAATTATCAGTGTTCAAAGCAGAAAGAATGTTAACTCAGAGCTTAACAGCGTATTTACAACCCTCGATGCATCATATAAACTAATAAGAAAATTAGCGGATAATGATAATGTAGTTACATCAGCCGAAATTACTGCCTATCAGTTAACTAAACCCCTAACTGATAATACAACAATTTCAGATATAATTACAATTAGTGTCATTAAAGCCCTTACTGATGATCTCCAATTTAGTGACAACAACTTCTTTACCCTTAATAAGGTAGAGTTAGATAATGTTAATGTAAGTGGCTTAGTTGAAGATTATACCGATAATGTAGGGGCAACGGGGTACTTCTTAGAAACCTATGCCGCTACAACAGCAATTACATTTAGTTAACATACATGATAGCTTGCATAAATATAACACAGAACTTCTTATAGGAATAAAACATGTTCACAGAATCAATTAATGTTAAAGGTAACTTAGAAGTTATTCTTTTAGACGAAACCGGTAATCAAAAAGACTACCGTAAAATTAATAACCTAGTTGTGGCGGTTGGTAAGGATACTATTGCATCTAGAATGGTAGGTAACACAACTGCGATTATGAGTCATATGGCAGTGGGTTCTTCCAATACATCACCTGCAACCTCCCAAACCGCTCTTGGTACTGAATTAGGTCGAGTTGTACTTGACTCTACAACTCGAGCTGCAAATACTGTTACGTACGTTGCAACATTTCCAGCCGGTACGGGTACAGGCTCGCTTACCGAGGCAGGTATTTTAAATGCTTCATCAAGTGGAAATATGCTTTGCCGTACCTCTTTTGGTGTAGTAACTAAAACTGCTAGCGACACCGTTATTATTACCTGGAACGTTACTGTAGCTTAATATGGCTTTTCTCTTAAAAGACACCATCCACCATTCATTGGTGGAGACGGTGTATAACGAAATTTTATCTCGCCGATCTAATTACTATTACTTTATAGGTAATGTATTAGATTGGGCTGACCCTCAGAATCCAGCTTCACCTGAAGCTACTAGTGATTATGAGCGTTATACACGTAATGGTATTTTAAGCGTAAAGAAAATTAATTTAAGAGATATTTCCTATGTAATTCCCAGAATAGACTGGGTGTCAGGTACTGTATATGATCAATATGATGGTAATTACAGTACAACATCTCCTTCTACAAGTGGGGCCACAAACCTTAAAGATGCCAACTTTTATGTATTGACTACCACTTTTGGTGTTTATAAATGTATCTTTAACAATAATGGTGCAGCATCTACTGAAGAACCTTTTGGTCAAGACATAACAACTATCATCACATCCGATGGTTATGTTTGGAAGTACTTATATACAATTCCCCTTTCATCTCAAAATCGCTTTTTAACTGTGGATTATATGCCGGTTCAAAGAGCGGTTACTAATGCATATTATTCTAAAGGTGAAATTAACAGCATTACTATTGACAGCCCGGGCACAGGTTATATTGGTAATTCAGCCGTGACGCTTACTGTACAGGGTCAGTTCTTAGGCAAAACAGGTAATTCAATTGCAAATTTAACACCCGTATTTAATACCTCTGGTGAATTTATTGATGTTATTATTAAAGATGCAGGTGCAAACTATAAAACTGCAACAATTAACATTACCGATGCTTCTGGTACAGGTACCAGTCTACTTAAAAATATAAGTAATGTTAAAATTTATACTTCGGGTACAGGCTACACAACAGCGGCGGCAGCAAATACCACTGCAACTATAGTAACTACCGGTAATGTTCAACCTACTGCAAATGCATTTGCAAACCTAATATTCAGTAGTAACTCTCTTGTTGATATTGTTATTACAAATAAAGGTACAGGGTACAATACCAACGTTATTGCAAATACAACAATTACTATATCTACTACAGGTAATACCCAACCAACATCTAACGCATCTGCTAATCTCTATTACGCTACCTCTGCTGTTCTAACTCCTGTATTACGTAACGGTGCTATTCATTCAGTTCTTATTGAAGATGAAGGTACAGGGTATAACTCTAACATTCAGACCACTATTTCTGCCATCGGTGATGGTACAGGGTTTGTTGCAACACCGTTTATTAACGCTGCCGGTGAAATAGAAGATATAATTATTGAAGAAAGAGGGGTTGGGTATACCAGCTTAGATATTTCTTTTGCAAGTGCTACCGGCACAGGTGCTGCAGCCCGCGCCAATCTTTCAATTGACGATCTAGATACCTTACAAACAATTGTTGAGTTGTCTGCAATTAGAGGTGGTATTCATGCATTACGAGTAAGTAATGTTGGGTCTGGCTACACATATGCTAACGTTGTAGTTACAGGAGATGGAGATGGTTTTGTTGGGCAACCGATTCGAGTAAATAATACCATTAGTTATATTTCTGTCACTTCCCCGGGTTCTGGTTACAGCAATGCTAATGTAACTATTACTGGTAATGGATCAAATGCTAATGTATCTGCAATTATATCCCCTTATGGTGGGCATGGTAGTGACTCTGTACGGGAACTTCATGCAGATACGTTAATGCTGACTTCAACCATAAATAATGAAAAGAACCAAGGTATTGCTATCAGTAACGATTATAGACAATTTGGTATTCTTAAAGACATTAAGAGGTATGGCTCAGAACAAGATTATGCAAATCCTGCAAATAGTGGTAGAGCATTTGCTAATATTTCTGGTAGTGCTTGCTACTTATTAACTCTTGATACTGTGAGTGGGTTAGCGGCAGATACACTTCTTCAACACAGTATGGGTAATTCAACTCTTAATTTAGAAGTAGTTGAAGTTATTAGTACTTCAAATCAAATACTTTTAATGTATAAAGATACACATGATTTAGCTGTTGGTGATATTTTGTTAGATACAATTACAGATACGGAATATACTATTGATTCAATCAATGCGGAACCTACTATAAATAAATTTAGTGGTGATATGCTATACATCGACAACAGAACAGCTGTTAGTTATAGCGCCCAGCAGTTAGTTACATTAAGAACAGTAATCAAATTATAATAGGTAAGAGATGGCGATTAATTTAAACACCGACCCGTACTACGATGACTTCAGTGAAGGTAAAGAATTTTACCGTATTCTTTTTAAACCCGGTCGTGCTGTACAAGCCCGTGAACTGACCCAATTACAGACGACTCTACAAAATCAAATTGCAAGATTCGGTCAAAATATATTTAAAGAAGGTGCAATTGTAATTCCCGGTCAGCAAATATTTGATAAATTTTACAGCTATGTAAAACTTACCGATAGTTACAATAGTGTATCTTCAGATGATATTATAGCTGACTTAGTAGGTGGTACCGTCATAGGTCAAACAACAGGGGTTACAGCCCGAGTTGTTAATCATTCTGTTTCTGAAAGCGGAGACCCCTCTACAATCTATGTAAAGTATACTGGTTCAGGTACAGATAAAACAACCGCTGTTTTTGCAGATGGGGAGCTACTGACTTTTACGTACGGTGCAAATAGTACAGCTGTATTGCAAGCCGCTGCTTCATCAGCAACTGGCAAGGGCGTTGCGTTTTCTATTGCAGCCGGTGTAATTTTTTGCAAGAATCATTTTGTATATTTTGCAGACGAGACTCATATTGTTTCAAAGTACAGTAATACCCCATCAAAATCTGTCGGGTTCTTAGTTACTGAAAGCATTCTTACACCTGATGAGGATGAGAGCTTATTAGATCCTGCAGCCGGTTCAAATAACTATTTTGCGCCTGGAGCCGATCGATATTCTATAAATTTATCTCTTCAATCAAGAACTTTACCAGAAGCTGATACCGTAGATAATAACTATGTAGAAGTTTCTAGGATAGAAAATGGTGTTATGATCTTACAGAAGTCTGTTTCTGATTATAACATTTTGGGTGATGTACTTGCAAGACGCACCTTTGATGAGTCTGGTAACTATACAGTAAAACCATATGGTTTAGAAAATATTGAACACCTAAGAACATCGGCTGCAGGCGTTAGAGACGGGTTATTTACAGCTAATACTAGTGGAAATGCTGATCTTATTGCCAGTGTAATCTCACCTGGTAAAGCATATGTAATGGGTTATGAGATTGATAATTTAAAAAGTAGATATGTTGTAAACACCAAAGCAAGAGACTTTATTGCAGTTAACAACAGTACAGTTGCTACATTAGTAGGCAGCTATGTTAATATTACTGGTCTTTATTCTGTACCTGATTTAATAACGTTGAGTGCAGTAGACTTATATAACGGTTATACATCTACCCCGGGATCACCTGCAGGTACCAAGGTAGGTACTGCAAGAATTAGATCCATTGTTTATGTATCTGGTTCTGGCATGACTGCTATCTATACTGCCTACTTGTTCGACATTAAGATGTCAACAGGGTATGCTTTTGATAAAGATGTAAGACAAATATATTATGATAACGCTGGCTTTGTTGATTCAACAGCTAACGTTGTTCCTACTTTAGTTGCGATTACAGGTACAGTTACAACTACTAATGCAAGCAATGTTATTACAGGTGTTGGTACAAAATTTAATACCGATCTTCGAAGTGGTGACTATATTACTATTAACGGTAATATTTCTGCTATCAGCAGTGTTGTGAGTGATGTTTCTGTATTTGCAACTGCTAACTTAATTGGCAACGTCTCAGGTATTAGCGCATCTAAGCATACATCTGTAATTACAAATAACCCATCAGAGAATGATGCAACTTATTTGTTTGAATTCCCTCACTCTGTAATTAAAACGGTAGACCCTACCAATCTTGAAACTTCATATCAAACAAAACGCATATACGATAGAACGTTAAGCACTGGTAACGTAGCAATTACTGCTGGAACAAATGAGTTGTTTGCTCCTTTTTCTGTAATTAACTATATGGTAGTTAATAAGTCAGACGGATCTTACATTCCTCTACTAACCGGTAATGTTACAAGATCAGGATCACCAACAGGTAAAACAGTTACCTTTACTTTGGGTAGTGGATACGCTTCAAACGATGTGCGTATTATTTCTACCATTGCAAAAATTGATTCTGCAGCCGATAAAAAAACAAAGACTCTTGTCAGCGGAGCTATAATTGATTATACAGGTAATACAACAGCTACCGCAACCGTTCTTTCTCTAGCACAGGCAGATATTTATGCTCTATCTAATGTTAGAATGTCGGCTAATGCTTTTGGAACAGCATATAGTGCTTCTAATTCTGTAGATATTACTTCTCGGTATATTTTAGATAACGGTCAGAAAACTTCACATTATGATTTGGGTAGTGTTAAATTATTACCAGGTCAGCCTACACCAACTGGGCCTGTTCGAGTAACATTTAGTTACTTCACACATTCAAGTGGGGATTTTTTCTCAGTAGACTCTTACGGTGATATTGATTATAAAGATATTCCATCATTTGTATCTGGTTCTAAGACTTATAATTTAAGAGACTGCTTAGATTTTAGACCTAGAATTGATACTAATGGCACAACATTTACAAGCCCTTCAGAATTTTTAGATCAAACTGTTGATATTTTAACTGATTATAGCTATTATTTACCTAGAACAGATAAGATTGTATTAAATTCTTCTGGAGTTATGCAGGTAGTTAATGGGGTGAGTTCTCTTACACCACAAGAACCTGCTACCCCACAAAACTCTATGGCATTGTTTGTGCTTGCACAAAAGCCTTATGTATTCGATGTTAAAAAAGACATCGACGTTACTGTTATAGATAACAGACGTTATACAATGAGAGATATTGGTAAGCTTGAAAGTCGTATCAAAACATTAGAGTACTATACCATACTATCTCTATTAGAGACAGATACTTCTTTATATCAGATTAAAGACAGTCTAGGTTTTGATAGATTTAAAAACGGCTTTGTAGTTGATAACTTTACCGGCCACAAGGTTGGTAATGCTTTAGATTCTGATTATAAAGTATCTATGGACTTCCAACAGGGTATTTTAAGACCTACTTTTAATCAAGCCAATTTTAGATTAAAAGAGATTGCGACAACTTCTGGTCAACGTACGTCTAATAATTACGCAATGACAGGTAACATTGTTTCTCTAGCATACACCAGTAATGTATTTGTACAAAGTAATGTAGCATCCAGGGTTGAAAATATTAACCCATTCAGTGTTGTATCATTTACTGGTTCCGTTATATTAGATCCTCCATCTGATGTATTTTTTGATACAACCAGATTACCTGAAGTTCATATCGATAGAGAGGGTAACTACAGCACGTTGCTGGCCTCTGCTCAGTCTACTGGAAAATTTGGTACTATCTGGGGCTCATGGCAGACCAATTACTACGGGGGTAGTTACATTGATGAGAGACAGGGTACAACATATCAAGTTAAGGAAACAATTGATACAACAACTAATAATGATGTTGTATTAAGTAATACTGTTATTCCCAAAATGAGGAATATTAGTGTTAAGTTTACTGGAACGGGGTTAAAACCTAATACTAAATTACAAGTATATTTTGATGATTACAAGGTAACCGATTTTGTAACCGGTTCATATGCATCTGGTAATGTAGCATTCCAAGCTAATTCATTCCTTGGTGGTTATATTGTTAACAAGGGTAATATATTTACAGACTCAACGGGTACAGTATCCGGTACGTTCTTCTATGATGCTTCTCACTTTGACTTCTCCACGGGTGAAAAAGTCTTTAGATTAACCGACTCTCCAACTAATGGAATAGATAGCGAAACGGAAGCAGAAGCTAAATTTAATACTTCAGGTCAACTGACTACTTTACAAAATCAAATTGTATCAACTAGAAATGGTTATACAACTGCAGAAGCAGTATTTGATCGGAGAGCATCTTCGTATGTACCTCCACCGATATACTACCCTGATCCTCCACAACCAGTTGTACAAGTTATAGGTCTTCCGCTCCCGGATCCTTATGTCCCCCCAGTCGTAACAAAACCTCCATTGACGTATGGTGATGTAATTTATGGAGCAGCGTTTGGAAGATTGCCGGATCAAAATGGATCAAATTTCTGGAGAGATCATAATACTTATCAAGGTATTTCAGAAGCTGTAAATGGAATATCTTCAGCAGGTAAGCAAGCCATGGCCAGTCTTATCAACGCAGATGGAAGTGGTATTCATGGTAAAGCTGCCCTTGATGCATGGCCATCTATTTTGACAGGTTTGCCTCAAAGTGATGTAAGCGCTGTCACAACAGCATATGCATACATTAAAGATATTACTAGTGCGGGTGCTACAAACGGAGAATATATATTACCAGGTGGTACTTTAAAGGCAGCTATAGAACAGGGGGCTACTCCACAGGAGGCAGCAGCTTATGCTGCCGCGCAGATTACCGTTGCTTTATTAGCTAACGAATACGTACCACCTGTTACAGGTAATGGTCCGTACTGGCCAGGTTCTGGCGGTAGTTCCATTAAATCAATAGTTGCTGAAGTAAATGCAAATCCAAATCGCGCTACCAGTATCATGGCTGCTACGTCTGCTGATGGGCTACCGGTTGCAAGGGATTGTTGGGGTCAAGATCCTCTAGCCCAAACGTTTATTCTTTCTGGAAGCCCAACCGTTCTGACTGGTGTAGATTTGTTCTTCTATGATACAGACACTTCTGCCCCTATGTATATTGAAATACGTACTGTAGTCAACGGTTCACCATCACAAACAGTAGTTCCGTTCTCTCGTAGAGTAGTCAGACCAGATGAAATTACTACTTCAGATGATGGCACCGTTGCAACTTATCTTGCCTTTGATGGCCTAGTTTATCTCGAACCTGGTGAATATGCATTAGTTCTTTTAACAGGTTCTATTAACTACAAAGTATGGATTTCGCAAATTGGTGAAACCGATGTTGCAACTGGAAGAGTGATTAGCGACCAACCATTCGTTGGAGTATTATTTAAATCTCAAAATGGTTCTTCCTGGGAAGCAAGTCAGAACCAAGATCTTAAATTTAGAATATACAACGCAATATTCTCTACAACTTCAACCGCCACTGTAGATTTCGAAGTTGACGCTGAAGATTACCAAGTTGTTAGATTAGAAACTGATCCTTTAGAGTTCTATCCAAGTAGCCAAGTTCTTAAAGTGTATCATACTGATAATGGTTTTGTAAATGGTTCAACAGTTAAGTTAAACAACGTTCCTGGTGACGGTACATTAATTGCTATTAAAAACAGTGGAAATATCTATGGTGTTAATGTTCAAACTATTAACAATGTAGAGTTTGCAGTATCTAACGTTAGAGCTAACTCTTACACAATTATTCTACCAACTGCCTCTACCAGCAACACCATTGTTCGCGCTGGAGGAGATGGTATCTATGCTGAACGGGATTTCCTTTATGATGCTGTTTATCCTGCTATTTCTTCACTACAATTTGCCGATACTTCTGCAAAAGTAAGCATAAAAGCGGTTGATAAAGGTTATACACCTCAAACATCATTTACTGTACTTAGCGGGGCAAGCGCGTCGGAGTTGTATACTACCTCAGTACTACCGAGTACAACAAATATTACTAATAATTTAGCAGGAGCAAGACCTCTTACTTTACGTATTACTTTAAATAACGCAACACCTCTTCTTTCTCCTATCTTAGACATGCAACAGCTATCGGCTGTATTCATTAAAAATAATATTAATAACCCTACGTATGCTACAGAGAATCTAGAAAAAGACATAGCAACAGTTGCAAGAAATAGTAATATTTCTTTTACAAGAGTATCTAATGTATCGGGTTACATTAGTATAGTATCGACAGTTGACAAAGCTAACGTTGCTGGTATAGTTAAAGGTACAACGATTACAGTTTCTAATACTACCGTTAATAGCGGAACGTTTAGAGTGTTAGATGTTGTAGATGCGGGAGCTAATATTTTGGTTGCAGGTACCATTACGACTGCTGCTGCCGCCAACGTCATTACCGTTACCAATGGTAGAGCATTTATTGCCGAAGAAGCCGCTACCGGTGGTTCTGCTCTTGCAAAATACATTACAAGACAGGTCGATTTAGTTAACCCATCTACCTCTATTAACTTTAGACTTGATATTGCTAAGCCCGAAAATGCTGATGTTAAAGTCTATTATAAAGTAAAAACCGTTGGTGAGTCTGCCGGTCTTGCAACTAAAGAATATGTTGAATTGACTGGGCTTACTATTCCTATATCACTAAATGGTGAGTTCTTTGAAGTTGAGAAGCAAATAGATAACATCACTCAATTTACATCTATAGTGTTTAAGATTGTACTTCTTTCTGATGATTCTGCTGACATTCCAAAGTGTAAGAATTTAAGAGCGATTATGCTGGTATGATAAACAGACAGGTAATGAAAGTTAAGGATCACCCAACGTTGTTTCGTGATCCTGATTCTAAAGCCATTTTGGTTGTTGATCAAAATGCAAGACAAAACTATATTAATCAGAGAACAATTGCTCAGAGAAATGTGCAGGCCTCAGAAAACTTGCAGTCAGAGATGTCAAATATGAAGCAAGAACTGAGTGAACTCAAAGATATGCTTCGTATTTTAATCAGTCAATCTAAGACAGATAAATAAACAATAAATATTCAAACGAATACTGTAAGGTAATTACATGGCAACGATACTCTTAAGAACCGCTAATTCGATCTCTAGTCCAGGGTCTACCGTTAAAGGTACACCTCTGACTAATTCGGAAGTGGATAATAACTTTTCTAATATTAATATTACATTAGGGGTTCTGTCTAATCTAAGTACAACGGCTAATGCTAACTTAGTTTCTGCAATTAACTCCATTACCTATGCGGTTGGTTCAAGTGGTAACGTATTAACAAGTAATGGTAATGTGTGGGCGAGTACATCGTTACCAGCCAGTGGTCTTTCTTATGTAGTTAAGTCTGCCAATTATACTGTTAATAATAATGAAGGTGTACTTGCTAACACTGCCCTTGGTGCATTTACTGTAACTTTACCTGCCTCCCCAGCAGCTGGTAATCAAGTTGTTGTTGCTGATGCAGGTGGTGATTTTGGTGCTAATGCATTAACTATTGCCCGTAATGGTTCAACAATTGCCAACATAGCAGAAGACCTGGCGTGTGACATTAATGGGGTAAGCGTTCAATTAGTATATACTGGTAATACCTGGGATGTGTTTACTCAAGTTGGTGGCAACGGTGGTACAGCAGTTACATTATCTGGTACCCAGACTTTAACCAATAAGACCTTAACCAGTCCAATTCTTACTACCCCGGCTCTTGGTACACCTTCTGCTATTGTCCTTACAAATGCTACAGGCACTGCCAGTAGTTTAACCGTTGGTAAGATTACTATTACAGATGAAACATCTGCCAATGCTTCCTACTACCCAATGTTATCGGGTGGAACATCAAGTGGTAATTCAGCTAACGTATCAAGTACTAAGTTAACATTTAACCCATCTACTGGTCTCTTAACGTCAACTGATTATAATTCTTCTTCCGATATGACGTTAAAGCAAGACTTTACACCTATAAAAAATCCATTAGATATTATCAGTCAATTAACAGGATTTGGGTTTACCTGGAAAGATAGTAAACAAAAATCATACGGCTTGTCAGCCCAAGAAGTTGAAAAAGTAATTCCTGATATCGTCAGAGATAGAGCTGACGGTACCAAGGGTATTAATTATATGAACTTGACTGCATTCTTAATTGAAGCAATCAAAGATTTAAAACAAGAGATAGTAGAGCTTAAAAAGCCTAAATAAAAAAACAATAACCGAGTTCTAAAGGAGCGAAGATGGCAATTAAAGTAGGTGGAACTACAGTCGTAGATGATTCACGCAATATTACAGTTCAAAATGCAACGTTAACAAATTATGGTTCTATCAGAGCCTTATTTGAGACTGGTAACGTTGTAGCGTCTGCACCAGGTGCGAACGTTCAAGTTGATATAGCAAC
>Ga0214921_10008306_pt1 | contig 13510 bp, 10 predicted proteins | sample LL1505_MetaG_FD_177992 | JGI IMG/M metagenome (GOLD analysis project Ga0214921, IMG submission 177992) | Freshwater microbial communities from Lake Lanier, Atlanta, Georgia, United States - LL-1505 | ecosystem: Environmental > Aquatic > Freshwater > Lake | place: USA: Georgia | collected... | reverse complement strand
TATCTCCCGTGTGCAACCAGCCATCTATCAATACTTCTGAAGTTAAATCAGGTCTATTATAATACCCCATCATAACACTAGGACCTTTTACACATATTTCTCCATCTGCTGCTAATTTCACCTCTTGGCCTTCTATGACTAATCCAACTGTGCCAAATTTAGCTCCATTTTTTTTTCTGCAATTCACACTTATAACCGGACTATTCTCTGTTGGTCCATATCCCTCATATACATTAATTTTAGCAGCATTGAAAATCTTCAATAATTTAAGTTGACAAGCAGCACCACCTGTTATTATATATTGCACATTTCCACCTAAAGCTTCACGCCACTTGCTAAAAATTATTTTATTTGCTAAGTACAATTGAAAATTATAAAATAATCCACCACCAGTGAAAGGATCGTATTTTTCTGCTAAGGATACCGCCCAATAAAATAGCTTTCTTTTTACTCCTCTTAATTCAGCACCCTTAATCATTATTTTTTCGAAAACTTTTTCTAATAATCGGGGTACAGTAGTGAACAAGGCTGGTTTGATTTCTTTTAAATTATCTCCAATTGTCTCCATGCTTTCAGCATAGTATATGGAAATGCCAGCATAACAATAAATACAAGAGGCTATTCTTTCGAAAATATGGTTAAGTGGCAAAAAGCTTAAAGCCCGCGCTGTTGGCATTTTTGGAAAAGGAAAACTTTTAGTTGAATTTAAAACATTGCTCACAATATTTTTATGACTAAGCATTACACCTTTAGGAATGCCCGTTGTGCCTGATGTGTATATGATTGTTGCGCAAGCTTCTGCTTGTATTCTATCTTTTATGTCATTAACTGCTGCAATTTCTAGCGCTGATACATCCTTAATAATACTGCTCCAATGTTCAATATGAGTAGTGCTGTCAAAAGAATACATATTTATTAGAGATGGAATTTTACCTCTAAGGGAAATCATTTTTTCTATACAATCTTCGCCACTTACAAAAACATATTTTATTGCAGCATCATTGAAAATAAATTCTATCTCATTAATATTGGTTGTAGGATAAATAGGACAAAGGATAACGCCAATTTGCTGACAGGCAAAATCAAGCATCAGCCACTCGGGTCTGTTTTTAGAAATAATTGCAATTTTATCTTGCTTGTCGACTGTCGTTTCGTTATTTCCTACCCCAAGCTTCAATAAACCAGCACTCAATTTGTTCACTAATGCAACAACTTCCTTCGTGCTGTACTTCGTCCAGTAACCATTTTCTTTTGCACAAAGCATATCCTCTTTTGGAAAAGTGTCTAATTGATAATAAAGGAAGTCGAAAATCCTGGATTTTTCGTTCATGCGATTGATTTAATTTAAACGTATCTGAATTACTGATGATAATAGTATTGATTATCAGGTAATTTAAACAATTTTAATTTCTGCATACTAATGAATGTATTATATTCATCCTGATGATTCCAAAGCCAATGTTGATGTGAAGCACTGTCTACAGTTCCAATTAGCCATTGGTTATATGATTCAAACAATCCTTCTCTTAATAATTGCTGATGGAAATTAAATAATTTATATGGAAATTTATTATTTGTATTGTCAAACCAATTTAAAACAAATGTGGTTCTCAACATCATCAACGAAGAAAAATTTATGACTGCAGGCCTAGTAATATCCTGGTTGTATAAGTTATTGATATAAGCAAGCTCAAATGGATGTTGATATTTTTCTACTAATGAGAGAAATGAAATTTCATTTATTTTTTTATACGCATTAAAAATAATGAGTTTAATCTCTTCTGTTTTTGAAGTGTATGATTCAAGATTCACGAATAGCTCACCATAAATAAGCGACCAAATAAAATTATTTTTCAGGAAATAATAATTACAAGCATTATAATAATTTTTTGAATAATTAGGATCAGCCTTTATTCCCTTTTCCCAATAAATAATTGCTTCTTCATTTTTTTGCTCCCACAAAATTCCTGCTAATTGATTGTACATATTCCCATCTGAAGGGAATTTTGTTATTCCAATTCTGTAAAGAATCTCACTTTCTTTGATTTTATTTTTAAATGAATATATTTCACCAAGTATTTGGTAGCACTCGGCATCGGCAGAATCTATTTTTATTAATTTTTTTAAAATCTTTGATGAATTTTCAAAATCATTTTGAAAGTAGTAGCAGAAAGAAAGCATTTTCTTAAGCTCAAAAAGATGAGGTGTTATTTCTAATCCTTTTTTTAAAATTAAAATAGCATTTTCATAATCTCCGGTTTTCATTGAATTGCCGGCAGCTTCCTTATAGGCATTGCTCGATTGAGCAATGGAATTAAATTGAAGAAAGCACAGCCATAACAGTAGGATTGCTCTTTTCATAAAATAAATCTACCTCTTTTTAAATAAGATGAGTAAGTAATCCGTCTCTTAATTTCGGTTCAAACCAGGTGCTCTTTGGGGGCATTACATTTCCAGAATCGGCAATATCAAATAATTGCTGGATGCTAACAGGATAAAGGCTGATAGCTAATTTCATTTCGCCGCTGTCTACTCTTTTTTCAAGCTCTTCCAAACCTCTGATTCCACCAACAAAATCAATTCGTTTATCTGTTCGCTGATCTATTATATTCAGCAAAGGAGATAAAATATTATTCTGTAAAATAGTTACATCAAGTACACCAATTGGGTCATTGGTATAAGTGCCTTCTTTAGAAGTCAATTGATACCACTGATGATTTAAATATAATCCAAATGAATGTAATGCAGCAGGTCGATAAGCGTTAGATACTTTTTCAATTAAAAAGCTATTCTGTAATTTTTCAAGAAATGCTGTTTCATTTAATTCCCCAAGATCTTTAATAACTCTATTGTAATCCATTATAGAGAGTTGATTGGAAGGGAAGAGTGTGGTTAAAAAATAATTTGATTCATCTGTAGCCTCTTCGCCAAGCGCAGCCCTTACTTTAGAAGCAGAGGCCGCTCTATGATGTCCATCTGCAATATAGGTACAAGTAACCTCTTGTTTAAATAAAGTGGTAATGGTTTTAATTACAGCATCATCACTAACAATCCATATGCTATGCTGAATTTGATCATCAGCAATAAAATCATACTGAGGATTTTTATCGGTAGTCCATTTTTGAATGACTTCATCAATCGAATCAACATTTTTGTAGACGATAAAAACATTACCTGTTTGAGCTCCTGTTGTTTTAATGTGATTTATTCGATCAAGTTCTTTTTCCGGACGCGTAAACTCATGTTTTTTTATCAGATCATTTTCGTAATCATTCACAGAACTACAACAAACCAAGCCTGTTTGACTTCTGCCATTCATGATGAGCCTGTATATGTAATAACAAGGTTTACTCTCTTGAAAAAGAATATTTCTGCTTAAAAAAGCTTGTAAATTTTCTTTGGCAGTGTCATATACAATTGAAGAATGAATATCAATATTTTCTGGCAAATCGATTTCGCTTTTTGTGATATGCAAAAAAGACATAGAATTTCCCGCTGCCTCAATTTTTGCTTCTTTGCTATTTAAAACATCATAGGGCCTTGACGCAACTTGTTTTGCAAATTGTGCTTCTGGACGAAGTGCTTTAAAAGGAGTAATAGTTACCATGGTTTTATTTTTTAAGCATGTGATTTTGAAAAGGTATGCATGATATCTACCAATACTTGAACGCTTTCTATCGGTAGTGCATTATATAATGAAGCCCTGAATCCTCCTGATAAACGATGTCCTTTGATACCAATGATGCCATTTTTTTTGGCATATTCGTAAAATGAATTTTCAAGATTTACATCTTTTATTGTAAAACAAACATTCATATTGCTGCGGTCTTCTTTATTAATATTTCCTTGAAACAAATCATTAGAATCAATTTCATTATAGAGTAGGGCAGCTTTTTTATTGTTTATTTTTTCTATTGCTGCAATGCCGCCTTTTGATTGCAGCCAACGCAAGGTTAGCAAACAGACATAAACAGCAAAAACTGGAGGGGTATTTAACATACTGCCTTCTGCAATATGATTTCTATAATCCATAATAGTAGGAATAGGGCGTTTCACTTTTCCTAAAATATTTTCATCAACAACAACCATACTAACACCTGCCGGTCCCATATTTTTCTGCGCACCTGCGTATATCAATCCAAATGAATTAAAATCCAATTCCCTGCTAAAAATATCACTGCTCATATCCGCCACCATAACATTACTTGTTAAAGGAATCTTTTTCCATTGAGTTCCATAAATGGTATTATTAGTAGTGATATGCAGGTAATTTGCATCATTAGGTACAGCAAAGTCTTTTGGTATAAAGGAGTAATTTTTTTCTTTTGAAGAACATACCACATCTACTTTAGCAAATAGTTTTGCTTCTTTGATTGCTTTACTACTCCACACGCCAGTATCAGCATAACTGATTGTATCTTTAGGGTCGGAGAGATTCATGGGAACTTGCATAAATTGAGTAGAAGCTCCGCCATGTAAAAAAAGAACCTGATGACTTGAATTTAATTGCATCAATTCTTTAGCCAATGCCCTTGTTTCTTCCATAATAGCTGTAAATTCCGGCGTACGATGCCCCATTTCAAGTATAGATAATCCTGAATGGTTGTAATCTAGAACCGCCTTGGCCGCTTGTTCAAAAACTTCTTTTGGAAGTATAGAAGGACCTGCATTGAAATTGTGAATCATCGGAAAAATGTACTGATTGTCTTAAATAATTAACAGGTGCAAATGTACAAAATTATGAGGCTATTGAAAGGAATGCAGGCAATTGTTATCAACACGCTTCCTTATTGTTTCAAAATGCGTCTATTCAGCATCTGATAAAGGGATATCCCTTACTAGTTGGCTATTTCTGTTTGCTAGTTCCCAGGCCATGTGAAAAATATATTGAGCTCTTTTTTCAAAAAGAGGCCAGTTGATTTTATCGATATCGTCTGTTGGCTGATGATAATCGGCTTTTAGCATTCCATCATAGAAAAACAAAATGGGAACTCCTTTTCTAGCAAAATTATAATGGTCGCTTCTGTAGAATATCCTATTAGGATCGGCAGGGTCATCAAATTTGTAATCCAACACAAGATTACTGTAGTTTTTATTGGTGGTTTCTATAATAGGTGCGAGATCAGAACTGATTTTATTATGACCGATTACATATAGATAGTTACTAGTATCTGGTTTTTTTCTTTCCGTATCAATTCTTCCAATCATATCTGTATTTAAGTCTACCGTAGTTTTATCAAGAGGAAAGATTGGATGATCAGAATAGTATTCACTTCCCCACAATCCTTTTTCTTCTCCACTAACGGTCATGAATACTATTGTTCTTCTTGGAGCAAAGCCTTCTTTTTTTGCTTTTGCAAATGCTTCTGCCATTTGAATTACAGTAACAGTGCCACTCCCATCATCATCGGCCCCATTATAAATTATCCCGTTCTGATTACCTAAATGATCATAATGGGCCGTTAAGAATACGAATTCATCTTTTTTGTCTGACCCTTCAATAATTCCAATTACATTGGCTGCGTTATTGCTAGTGGTTATTTTCTTTACACTAAATTGAGCATTTATTTGTTTTTCAATAGAAATATCATTGAGCAGATAACCTTCTTTGGATAGTACCAATAAATTATCAAAGTCTACACCAATGATTCTTTTTGCTAATGAATGTGAAATGCTAGCAATATTTACTTTTTTAGTTTCTTCAGAATTATTTTTATTGAAAGAATAAACTTTATTACTATTAATAATTGCTTTTGAGCTAAATGTAGGCTGACCTGTATTAATATAAAGGGCTCCGATTGCGCCTTTACTATAAGCAGTTTCTATTTTTTTAATTAAGCCATATCGAGTCCAATTAGATGCTTTTTCACTCCCACTGATTAGGTAGGTTTTATCTTTTTTTGGTTCTCCGTTAAAAAATATAATCACTTTTCCTTTTACATTTTTTTTACCATAATCGCTATAAGCCAGATCATCAATGCCATATCCCACAAAAATGATTTTATCGCTTACAAAAGAATCGTTTTCATTCATAGAAACTGGAGAAATGAAATCACTTCCAAAAATTTGTTTTTCATTATTAAGGATTAGGGATGTTTCAATAATAGAATCTTGATTGATTGGAAAAAATTGTTGATAACCGATCATGTTTTTTGGGTGCGACAATCCAATTTCCTTAAACCTATTTTCAATATAATTGGCCGCTTTGCGTTGACCTTCAGTCCCGGTTTCTCTGCCCTCCATCGCATCGCTTGCAATGATGGAAAGGTCTTTTTTAAGGCCACTGATATTTACAATGTTTGCATATTTTGATACAGGCTTGCCTTGTCCAAATATTGTAAGTTGAATAGCCAATATAAAGAAGACACTAAATAACTGTTTCATAATTAATATTTTAGCAAGGAATTTTATTAATTCTATTTTCATGTCTTCCGCCTTCAAAGTGGGTATTCATGAAAGTGGTCAACATATTTTCTGCATCTATTTGCTCAACAAATCTAGCTGGGATACAAATAATATTGGCATTATTGTGTTTACGAGCTAATTCAGCAATTTCAATTTTCCAACAAATAGCGGCTCTAATATTGGCATGCTTGTTGGCGGTAATAGCTACACCATTTGCACTTCCGCAAATTAGAATTCCAAATGCGGCTTTATTGTTTTCAACGGCTGTGGCAACAGGATGAGCAAAGTCTGGATAATCTACAGAAGCAACACTATCTGTTCCAAAATCTGTGTAATGAATATTACTATTTGAAAGAAATGTTTTTAATTTTTCTTTGCATTCAAATCCAGCATGATCTGAACCGATGGCAATTGGTTGAGTAAGATTGAATGCGCTCATTATAGTTAATTTTAGTGCAAGAAAAATTATTGAAATATTAACTCCATTCTCTTTCCTTTTTGATATTATCCTTGTCTACTTTTTTCGCAATAAATACACTGATTTCATATAAAAGCAATAAAGGTACTGCAACAATAATTTGGCTCGTCCAGTCGGGAGAAGGGGTTATGATTGCTGCAACAACAAGGATTATTACAAAGGCATATTTTCTATATTTCTTCAGGAAGTCTGCAGATATTAAACCAATTTTTGTAAGTACATAGGCAATGATGGGTAATTCAAAAGACAAGCCACAGCCTAAAATAATATCATTAAGTGTATCAATATAGTCATCTAATGTTGGCATGTATTTGTAGGCGCCCTTAGTGCCTAAGTTAAAATTGGCTAAAAAGTTAAAAGTAAAAGGGGCGAGTAAAAAATATCCAAACAATGCGCCTGTAAAAAAGCAAATACTTATCCAAAAAATACTACCTCTAGAATATTTTAATTCTTTAGGGGAAAGTGCAGGTTTTATAAACAGCCAAAGTTCCCAGAATAAATATGGGAATGCGACAATCAGGCCACCAACCATGGCAATTGATATGGCCGACATGAAGGGGCCGCTAATGGTATTGCCTTGTAATTGAATATTAACAGGAGGCATACAAAGCGCATCGCCTAATTTTAAATAATGACTGATGTTACAAAGGCTAGTATAAGTAATGAAGTCTGATTCGGCGGGAGCGAAAATAATATGATCAAAAATCCAATCTACATTGATGAATAATACAATTGCAGCAGCTAGCCAAACCAATCCGGATCTAACGATATGCCAACGCAATGCTTCCAAATGATCAATAAAACTCATCTCTGCTTTATGGTCACTTTCGTTACCTCGGTTAAATAAATATTTCTTTTTTGTATCAGCCACTTATGTATTATTGGGTTGTTAATTTCTCTGCGTTTTCTGCAAATTGTAATGCATCTATAAACTCTTGAATTTCGCCATTAATAACGGTATCCAAGTTGTAAACGGTTAGCCCTATGCGATGATCTGTAACTCTTCCCTGAGGATAATTGTACGTTCGAATTTTAGCACTTCTATCACCGGTACTCACTAAACTTTTACGTTGTTTAGAGATAGCTTCTTCTGCTTTGCGAACTTCCTCATCATATAATTTAGTTCTCAGCATATCCATTGCTTTTTCACGATTTCCAAGCTGGCTTCTTTCAGTTTGACAAACTACTACAATGCCGGTTGGTTTATGAGTTAAGAAAACCTTCGTCTCCACTTTATTTACATTTTGACCTCCGGCACCACCACTTCTGGCAGTTTCCATTTTTACATCACTTTCTTTCAATTCAAAATCTACTTCATCTGCTTCAGGCATAACGGCTACGGTAGCAGCACTGGTGTGAACGCGTCCGCTACTTTCTGTATCGGGTACACGCTGTACCCTGTGAACGCCACTTTCGAATTTCATCGTGCCGTATACATCATCTCCCGTTACTTCTACTTGCACCTCTTTATAGCCCCCAACAGTACCTTCACTTTCACTTAAGATAGCCGTTTTCCATCCTTTCTTTTCACAATATTTCAAATACATCCTTAATAGATTACCAGCAAACAAAGAAGCTTCGTCTCCTCCTGTACCCGCTCGAATTTCTAAAATGGCATTTTTTTCATCATAAGGATCTTTTGGAATCAGCATGTTGCGGATTTCTTTTTCCAGTTGATCTATTTTTTCTTCCATCAATGGCATTTCTGATTTTGCCATTTCCCTCATTTCATCATCATCAGCATATAGCACTTCCTTATTGAATTCTATATCATCAAGTAATTTAACATAAGCATTTCTTACATCCACAATTTTTCCCAAACTTCGATATTCCTTACTCATGGCACTGAATTTCTTATTGTCACTTACAATTTCTGGATTTGTAAGCGCAACGCCTAGGTTATCAAATTTTGCTTTTATAGCATCGAGTTTATCTAACATAATGTAATTTTATGAATACAAGCTTTCCGTATTAATAAAAGCTAGTATATAATAGCCTTGAAACTAAATTTTTTCTCAGTCTTCAAAGTGTGCAAATTTACATGATAATAATGAATCATTTTGTATAGAAAAATAACATCGAAGCAGATTTTTAACGGGTATGAAATATTGCCTTCAGATTCAGTATTGATAATCGATCAAAAAGGCGCGATTGCTGATATTTTAGCAATTTCTGAAGCAGGGGACGAAATTATTTTTCATGAAGGGTTGATTTCACCTGGATTTATCAATTGCCATTGTCATTTGGAGTTATCTCATCTAAGAGGAGTTATTCCTAAAAAAACAGGGCTGATTGATTTTGTATTAAAAATTGTGGAAGGAAGGAAAGCTAATGATAATATTATTCAGGAAGCGATGGCGCAGGCGGAAAAGGAGATGCTGCAAAAAGGAATTGTGGCAGTTGGGGATATTTGTAATACAAATTATTCAATAGCTCAAAAAAGTAAAGGAAATCTTTATTATCACAATTTCATCGAAGGAATGGGGTTCCCTAAAGAAATGGCCAGTAGTCGGTTTCAACAGATGAAAGAATTATACAAAGAGTTTACAATTTCTTTGAAAAAAAATTCTCTGGTACCTCATGCTCCATATTCAGTTTCTACAGATTTGCTTACATCTATTGTGCAATTCCCAGATAATGAAATCATAACCATGCACAATCAGGAAACGTTGGAAGAGAATGAATTGTATGAAAATAAACAAGGCGATTTTTTAAAGTTTTTTAATCAATTAAATATCAGTGCTAATTCTTTTGATTCTTTTGGAAAAACAAGCTTACAACATTTTTTACCCTATTTTAAAAAAGATCAGTCGCTTATTTTAGTTCACAATATTTTTACAAATCAACAGGATATAGAAATCGCGAATTATTTTTTCGCAAACACCTCTTCGTTATTAAATTTCTGTTTATGCCCTAATGCTAATTTGTATATAAATCAACGATTACCAGACGTTGAATTGTTTATTAAAAACCAATGCAGCATTGTATTAGGGACCGATAGTTTGGCTTCCAATGATCAATTGAGTATTCTGGAGGAAATCATCACGTTGCAAAAAGAATATCCTAAAATTCCATTAATTACCATGTTGCAGTGGGCAACGATAAATGGTGCAAAAGCTTTGAAAATTTCAGATCGATTTGGGAGTTTTGAGAAAGGAAAAATACCCGGAGTTTTATTAATAAACGATGAAAAAGTAAAGAGATTAGTGTAATGAATCAAGCCAATACTTCTTGCATTATTTTTAATGATTTTATTTGACCAAAATCGTTTAAATGCAAGGAAAAATATTCTAAATAAGCAATTAATAAAATTCTCCTGATTTCTTTATTTAATTTAATCTGATCGAGTTCATCAGGGTGCATGATTTTCAAAAGCTCAATCGTTTGTAACGCTAATTCCCCTTCAATGAAATGATGATGCAATGGCTTTTCATTTTCGAACTTGCCTTCTTTTAAATCAAGATAAATTTTATCTTGGCTTGTCTTTTCTATACTTGGACTTTCAATTTTAAATCCAAAAAATTGTGGCAGCTGTAACGAAAAATATAAAGCAAAATTTGCAGTATGACTGGGCTTGCATTTGTCGAGGTAGCTCAATGAATCTTCACAGAAATCAAATAAATTAATATCGGATTCTGGCTGTCGAACTGTTTTAAATAGAAGCTCCATTATAAAAGTGAGCACACTATTTTTTATGACATCACTTAATAAATGGGTATATACCATAGACCAGTTGCAATCTTTTAAACGCTGCATATTTTTCAACTCATTATGATATACCTCCATATCGAGTATGGCGCCAGGCTGCAACATGATAATTTTACCACCTTTTGGTTGTATTTTTCTCACCCCATTTACAAGGTAAGTTTGAACGCCAAAAAGCTCAGTAAAGGTGGTTGCAATCAAACTAGTTTCACCATATTTAATGGTGCGTAAAATGATGCCTTTTGTCTTATGAGTCATTAAAAATACTTCAATCTGCAATTTAGTTATTGTAATAATTTATAAATAAACTTTCTTTGCACAATATTTGAATTAATTCATTTTTTACACTTTGTTTATTATGTGGCAACGCTTAGCAAAATTTGTTTTAAAGAAAAGAGGGATTTTGCTCTTTTTACTGGTTGTAATAACTATTGTGATGAGCATTTTTGCTTCAAAAGTAAAATTGAGTTATGAGTTTGCGCGCGCCATACCGTTAGACAATCCTAAGTATCAAGAGTATGTTTCCTTTAAAAAATTATTCGGCGATGATGGCAATTTATTGGTAATAGGAGTTCAAACAAATGATTTTTTTAAACTAAAAAACTTTAGTGCATATCAAAAATTAAATACAACATTAAAAAAAGTTAATAGTATAGAAGATGTATTAAGTGTACCCAATGCCGTTATTTTGGTAAAAGACGATTCCTTAGAAAAGCTACAATCCAGGAAGATATTTTTAGAAAAATACTATCAGCAGCCTCAACTTGACAGCGCCAAGTCGATATTCTACAACCTTCCTTTTTATAGCTCGATGTTGTACAATAAAGAAACATCAACATTTTTGATGGGGATTAAAATAAACAAAGACTCATTGAATTCTCCCGCAAGAGTAGGCATTGTAAATGACATCACAGCCGCAACTAAAATATACGAAAAAGAAACAGGGATTGAAGTCCATATTAGCGGACTGCCATTGATAAGAACAATTGTTGCGGAGCGGATTCAAAAAGAAATGAAACTGTTTTTATTTGGTTCTCTATTCTTAAGTGTGTTAATTCTCTTTTTATTCTTTCGTTCTGTAAGTACTACTTTAATATCATTGAGTGTTGTAGTCGTGGGCGTTATTTGGACGATGGGCATCATTTATTTATGTGGATATAAAATAACATTGCTAACGGCATTAATACCTTCGCTTGTGGTTGTTATTGGCATACCTAATTGTATTTATTTTATCAATAAATATCATACTAGCTATTTACATAGTATTGAATTAAATCCGCCTTTAAGGAAAACCAATGCATTAATTGATATGGTAAGTAAAATGGGGGTTGTTACATTGTTTTGTAATATTACGGCCGCCATTGGTTTCGCTGTTTTTGCGCTCACTAAAAGCGCTGTATTGAAAGAGTTTGGCGTGGTTTCTGGTATCAGCATCATGTTGATTTTTGTTATCTCCTTTATCTTTCTTCCTGCCACTTTAAGCTATTTACCAACCCCCAATAAAACACAATTAAAATACTTGCACAATAAATGGGTCGGTTTATTCTTAGGTAAAATAGAAATATGGGTGTTTGGTCATCGGAAATCAATTTTGCTTGTTACCTTTTTTGTTTTGTTATTTTCTTTTGTTGGAATAATGAAATTAAAATCAGTAGCCTACATTGTAGATGATCTGCCAAAAACCGACAAGATTTATACCGATTTAAAGTTCTTTGAAAAGAACTTCAAAGGGATTATGCCACTAGAAATTGTAGTGGATACCAAAAAAAGGAACGGCCTTTCTGGTATAAAGTCCTTACTCGTGTTTGAAAAAATTGATTCATTATCAGCATATATTTCTAGCAAGAAAGAAATGAATAAACCGCTAAGTATAGCTGAGGGACTAAAGTTTGCCAAACAAGGATTTTATGATAACGACTCTACTCAGTACCTACTACCCAATACTTTTGATGGTGCATTTGTAGGAGAATACTTAAAGCCTTCAAAAAACGAAAAAGTAAAAAATAATTTTGCTGCTATGTTAAATGCATTTATTGATAGTAATAGACGATACACCCGTATTAGTGTTAGTATGGCTGATGTGGGAACGCAGCAGCTTCCTTTATTGCTTAATGATATTGAACAGCAGGCAAATCATTATTTTGATAGCAGCTATAAGGTTTCGCTAACCGGAACAAGTATTACTTTTTTAGAAGGCAGTAAATTTATTATCAATGGTTTACAGCAAAGTATTTTTTGGGCATTTTTATTGATAGCACTTTGCATGTTATATTTATTTAAGTCTTTTAAAATCCTGCTTTGTTCTTTATTGCCTAATATTATCCCTCTAATAGTTACGGCTGGGGTAATGGGCTGGGCAGGTATTCCATTAAAACCATCTACAGTATTAGTCTTTAGCGTAGCCCTAGGAATTGCAATTGATATTACCATACGTTTTTTAATTAATTACAGGCAACAACTTCCTATGCATCATAATAATGTAGAAGCAACTATAAAAAATACTGTTCAACAAACCGGATTAAGTATCATTTATACTTCCTTGGTATTAACTGCGGGGTTTGTGATTTTTTGTGCCAGTAGCTTTGGAGGCACGTTTGCGTTAGGTTGGCTTACATCTGTTACATTATTTGTAGCTACCATCACTAATTTAATATTATTGCCGGTGTTATTGTTCATGATGAAAAAAAACAATTAAAAAACATCGAAAAAAATGGGCTACTAATATTATTTATTATTTCCTTTTTTTCTTACATGATATTAATCATGATAAATTATACAAATAGTAAGTTTCTATTTGACATTAGGGTATTAATATTGTGCAAAGTATTTTTTGGCAATTATTTAAATAATTGTTAAATTCATTTTTCGGAGTTAATCTTCAATTTTTAAACCAAAAGTTTTTTATGAGATAAATTTCAATTT
>Ga0214921_10008304_pt1 | contig 13514 bp, 13 predicted proteins | sample LL1505_MetaG_FD_177992 | JGI IMG/M metagenome (GOLD analysis project Ga0214921, IMG submission 177992) | Freshwater microbial communities from Lake Lanier, Atlanta, Georgia, United States - LL-1505 | ecosystem: Environmental > Aquatic > Freshwater > Lake | place: USA: Georgia | collected... | reverse complement strand
AATCTTTATCCAGGGTCTTTTTATCAATTTCTTCATTAAGATTATTTAAAAAAACATAAAGTTTAGCAACCGCAACATTAATATGAAATTTTTCTATACATTCTGTAATTTCTTTTATTAGAATATTAGTTTTAATTAAAAAATTATTATCAGTTTCTTCTTTTTCTTTTTCATAAATTTTTATTCTTTCACAAACACGCCAAATTTTTTGTACATATTTAAAGGCGCCTTGAATTCCACTATCGCTCCATTGAATATCACGATCCGGAGGGCTATCTGATAAAATGAACCATCTTACAGCATCAGCTCCATAAATTTTGATAATATCATCAGGATCAACAATGTTTTTTTTAGACTTGGACATTGCCTGACTATCTCCTTTTAAAACTTTTTCTTTATTATCTAAAAAATAAAATCCATCTTTTTCAATAACTTCTTTTGGAAAAATCCATTTACCTTTTTCTGTTTTAAAGGTCGGATGACATACCATCCCTTGAGTAAAAAGATTTTCGAAAGGCTCAGAAACTTTTAATTTAAATTCATCTTGCAGCGCTATAGTAAAGAATCTTGAATATAAAAGATGAAGTATGGCATGCTCAACACCACCAATATATTGATCTACTGGCATCCAGTAATTAGCTTCATCTGTATTAAAAGGTTTCTCATTTTCTTTCGGGGAACAGAAGCGAAGAAAATACCAAGAAGAATCTACAAATGTATCAAGCGTATCAGTTTCACGAATAGCTCTCATGCCGGTTTCTGGACATTTTGTATATTTCCATGTAGGATGGTTCTCCAATGGATTTCCTGGTTTATTAAAATCTATATCTTTGGGAAGTTCTACAGGCAGATCTTTTTCTGGAACTAAAATGACCTCTCCATCCTCTCTGTACATAATTGGAATTGGACATCCCCAATATCTTTGTCTGGATATTCCCCAGTCTTTAAGACGATAAATTATTTTAGAATTTCCTATTCCTTTGCTCTCTATTTTTTTAATTATATATTTTTTTGCATCTTCAACACTTAAACCATTAAGAAAATCTGAATTAATAATATAGCCATCTTCGGTGTATGCCTCATTATTAATTATTATAGATTTAGACTTATTAGCGCTAACAACCGGTATTATTTCTAGACTATATTTTTTGGCAAATTCCAAATCTCTTTGATCGTGTGCTGGACACCCAAATATAGCTCCAGTCCCATAGTCCATAAGTATAAAATTAGCCACATAGATTGGTATTTTTTTATTTAAAAAAGGATGTGATACAAAAAATGGTGTTTTAAAGCCCAATTTTTCATTTTTAGACAACGAAGATTCTGTACCTATGTTTTTTAAAGCAAGTTCTTTAAAATTTTGAAAATTTTTTTCATTTTTAAAAGATTCAGTAAAAGGGTGATCCGGGGCAATGGCAATAAAAGAAGCTCCAAATATTGTATCTGGTCGAGTGGTAAAAATTTTAATTTTAGTATTTTGAAAATCAGAGACAAAATCAATCTCGCAGCCCATGGATTTTCCAATCCAGTTTTTTTGCATTAACCTTACTTTTTCTGGCCAACCTTTCAAATCATCTAGGGATTTTAATAATTGATCTGAATATTTTGTAATATTTAAGAACCATTGATTTAATTCTTTTTTTTCAACGATTGCTCCAGATCTCCAACCTTTACCGTCAATCACTTGTTCATTAGCAAGTACTGTATTGTCTATAGGATCCCAGTTTACATAACTTTTTTTTTTGTAAGCAATCCCTTTTTTATAAAGATGACAAAATAAAATTTGTTGATGTTTATAATAAGACTCATCACAAGTAGATATCTCTTTATCCCAATCAATTGAAAGCCCCAGTCGTTTTAACTGCTTTTTCATTGTGGCAATATTTTTCAAAGTCCAATCTTTTGGATGTAGATTGTTTTGAATCGCTGCATTTTCAGCAGGCAAACCAAAGGCATCCCACCCCATAGGATGTAAAACATTATAATGATTTAGTCTTTTAAAATTAGCTATTACATCACCAAGAGTATAATTTCGAACATGACCCATATGAATGTCCCCAGAAGGGTATGGAAACATTTCTAAACAATAAAATTTTTTATTTCTATTTTTTTTAGTAGAAAATATTCTTTTTTTTTCAAAAAAAATTTGCCATTTTTGTTCTACAGGCAAAGGATTATAGTTTTGCATCCTTTAAAAATTAATTCTTATTTTTTTTTGCTTCCTCAATTTTTAAATTTCGGGCTGAACTTATGATATTCTCTTTTATCGTATCTATAAATTTTTGTTCAATTTTAAGATTTGTACATTTGTTTATATTTTCACAATTTCTTTTATGCGCTATAATTAAAACAGAATCTGATCTTATCTCATCAGACAAAAATCTAACTGAAATTTTTATTTGTTCTTGAGAATTGTTGTCTTGCGAATACCAATCATAAGTTATAATTCCACCTCTATAATCTGTACTTACTAATGGTAGAAAATCTAATACTTTTAAAGTTGATTTCCATAAAACATTTGAATTTGAGAAACTAAGAGCTGTTTCTTGAGCTCCAATTCCACCCTTTGCAATATTTCCAAATATACCACCACCTTTTTCTACAGCTTGTTTTGCCCTTTCCTGAGGGTTAGGCTCAATCAAAATTTTTTCACCTGTTACAGGGTCAACTTTAGAACAGTTTGCTGTCATAAAGCTTATAATAAGTAATATTTTAAATTTATGCTTAAAATTCATTAAAATTTCCTAAATTTTACAACTAAAGTACATTAAAGATATATTTATAATCTAATATAATTTAATCTAATTTTACATCATTTATATGTGTTGCAATAATACAACAAAATTTATAATTATAAATTTATAAATTAGCAGATCTTTGATTTAAACTTAAGTATTCTATATTTTCTCACTAGGTCGCTAAAATAATATTTAGCGTTAATAACAACAAAAAATAAATAAACATGAAAAACAAACTAAAAACAGCTTTAGCTGGATCATTGTTTGGTTTAGGTTTAGTTTCAACATCTGTTGCACAAACAACAGTAAGCGGAAATTTAGATCTTGCATACCATGCAGTATCACAAGGCGTTGGTTCTTACAGAGTAGTAGGAAGAGAAACGCAAATAAACATCGCTAACAAAGGTAAACTAAGCAACGGCATGGAATATGCAGCTGGTTTTTCTTGGGAGCTTGAAGGTGGAGAAACGTTGGGAGGAACTGGAGATACAGATTCTGCAAATGCTGCCAATGAAAACGTATATATAGATTTTTATTACAATAAAGATTCATATGTTAGTTTCAGCAATGACCACGTTCAAAACTCTGATGTGACTTTCACAAATCTAGTAGGTTGGGGATATTTAGGCGGTCAAGGAATAAATAATAGAACTTCCCTTTATCCGACATCTCTAAATACTTCTGGTTACGGAATCGGAGTAAGTCATAATTTTGGACCAATCAGATTAGCAGGTACATACGTTCCAAATCCAAATAAAGAAGGTGCAGGAACGAACGATACCGCTCATACTATGACGGCCGCTGGAGATACAGCCAATAACACTAAAATTGAAATCACTGCTCGTGGTGATTTAGGTGTTAAAGGACTTGATGTGATGGCAGCTATTTCTCGTCAAGATAGGCTATCTGAAGGTTCTGCAATTGATGCAACTGCACAAGATCCAAATGGAAAAAGGTTTTCCGCAAAGTATAACTTTGGAAACGTTACTGTTGCAGGTGACTACATCAAGACAGAAGGTAATAACCTTACAAATGCTGTAGCTACTAGAACATCTAGAGATGTTGAACTTACTGGTAAGTCAGTAGGTATTGCTTATGCAATTAATAATGACATTTCTATTGGATACGTTAGATCTAAAGCAGATGCTAGTGTAGGAACAGTAAAAACTGAAACTGTAAATCATTATGCTATAGGTTACAATTTAGGCCCAGTATCAGCGACTCTTCAGTACAGAGATGCTACAGGAGTTATGGGTGAATCTGACGCTACAGGAGAAGGAGAAATTCTTTCTCTTAAATTATCAACTAGATTTTAATTATATAATTTAGTTCTTAAATAAAAGCCCGTGCATTTTTAAATGCACGGGCTTTTTTATTTAGTTTCTTTAATCCAAGAAATAAATCCGCACCCACTACATTTAGTTAAAAAGATTTTTCTAAAATTTTTATTATTTATACCGCCTAGGGCAATTACTTTTTTTTTCCAATCTAGACTTATTAAATTAAACCTTACTGTTCCTAATATTTTATTACAAGAATATTTAGAATTATTAAAAATAGGAGATAAAAAAATGTACTCACATTTTTGTAATGATTTAAAATAAAATTCTCTTTGATTATGAGCAGATCCTATTATTTTAAATGATCTTTTATAAGGCTGATATATTTTTTTATTTTTTGAAGAAATAAAAAGACCATCGGCTCCAAGTTTTATTGCTAAATTGAGGTTATCAGGGAAGTAAATTTTAATTTTATTTTTTTTACAAAATTCTTTAATTTTAAAGAATTCATTTGTATTTAAGTTATTCTTATCTATTTTATATACTACACTTATGTTTGAAAATTTAATTAAATTCTTTTTTATAATATCATTAAGATTGTCTGTAAAAAAAAAATTATTATCATAATTAAAATTAATCATTATTATGGACATTATAAAAAATTTTACTGCAATTAAAAATAAAATTATAAAATATTCTCATTTAGACACCCAAATAATTGCTGTTTCCAAGACTTTTAGTTTAGATCATGTAAAACCACTAATTGATTTGGGCCATCTACATTTTGGCGAAAACAGAGTCAATGAAGCAGTTTTGAAATGGTCTAATGAAGTAAAAAATAATTTAAATCTTAAAATTCATTTAATTGGAAAGCTTCAATCAAATAAAATTAAAGATGCTATAAAAATATTTTCCTATATTCACTCTTTAGATTCAAAAAAGCTGGCTATTTTATTAGATAAGGAACAAAAAAAAAAATCAATAAATATTAAATATTTTATTCAAGTGAATATCGGAAATGAAAATCAAAAATCAGGAATATTATTAGATGATTTGGAAGATTTTATTAATTTTTGTAAATTAAATACAAAATTAAATATTATCGGATTAATGTGCATTCCACCCGTAGATAATTTACCTAACTTTTATTTTAAGAAGATGAATGAATTGGCCAAAAAATATAGTTATAAACAACTTAGCATGGGTATGAGTAATGATTATATAACAGCAATTGAGAATGGGGCTACCTTTATAAGAATTGGTTCTGGTATATTTGGAGTAAGATCTAATTAATCTTAATCTTAGTATTTCTTTTAAATTCAGAAATAATTTTAATCAAATGTTTTTTTTTTAAAGCTATGCACCCTTTTGTTTTCTGGTATGAATTTTTAGCAATATGTAAAAAAATAGCACTTCCTTTATTTTTTATAATTGGACTTGTATTGTAATTTAGTACCGCAATTAGATCATAGAGATTGTCACGCCTATATAGTCTTTCATGACTAACCTTGGTTGGTAATTTTATTTGTTTATTATAAAAACGACTATTAGAATCGTCGCACCATCCCATATTTTTTTTAATTTTAATTTTCTTAATTAAAGTCTTTATTTTTTTTATTTTATCAGGCCTGTAATAAATTTTTATTATCTTAAATGTTCCTTTGGGAGTTATGTTGTCACCTTCTATTTTTTTCTCGTTAACTCCCGCTTTGCCTAAAGCACAACGGAATTTAAGGTTTTTGAATTTTAAATATCCAGTTTTTTTTACAATAATCATATTAAATGTATTATATATTTATTTATGGACAATATTAACCTTCATATTATTGGATCAAAACTTTTTTCTGTTTTATTAAATGAATTAGATCTTAATTATACAATTACGATTGATTCTAATATAAAGCATAATCAGAAAGATTTATTAATTAAAATTATTTTTGTTGAAAAATTAAGATTAATAGAAATTAAAAAATATTTTAACGAAAATGTTCCAACCATTTTTTTATTAAATACCAGAGATTTTTTGTTAAAAAATAAGTTAAGTTTGTTAGATTTTCATGTTTCTCTTTTTATTCCTATAGAGATTTTATCTTTTAGAGAAATAATAAATATTTTAGTGACTAAATATAATTTTTTTAAAAAATCTAAAATTATTATTAATGATTATGAAATAGACTCAAATCAAAGAATTATTATTAAAAATGGAATTAAAACAAAACTTACAGAAAAAGAACTTGAGCTAATTTTGACATTAAATCAACACAAAGGTCTGGAGAAATCTTTTTTAATTCGTAATATATGGAAACGTAGTTCAGATTTAGAAAGCCATGCCTTCGAGACTCACTTGCATAGATTGAGAAAAAAAATAAATAAATTTTTTAAAGATAAAGAATTTATTACCGAAAAAGATTCTTTATACTATTTATCTAAGTAATTGTTGACTATTCTAGTCTTGCACCAATTTTCTGAATAATTTTCGATGCTGTAATCGAACCAATTGTTAAACATTTTTTTATATCAGATTTCTCTAAATATTCTTTTAAAAATCCAGCCGCAAATAAATCGCCAGCTCCAGTCAAGTCTAGTACCTTGTTAACCTTAATGCTTTCGCAATTAATAACTTCATTATTTTTAATAGCTAAGCTTCCTTTATCGCTTCTTGTAATAGTTATTAGTTTATCAAACTCCTTTAATTGATTTATAGAATCTAATAGATTTTTTTTACCTGTTAATTCGTTTATTTCGTTTTCGTTTCCTATTAAGATATCTAAATCATTTTTAAGTAAGTTATAAAAATCCTGTTTGTGTCTAGTAACGCAAAAAATATCAGACAGGCTCATTGCTATCTTAATTTTATTTTGCTTTGCTATATTTATTGCGTGTTTAAACATTTTTTCACTATCTCCTTTATCCCATAGATATCCCTCTAAAAAAATTAATTCATGACCTAAAATATTATTTTTAGAAATATCATCAGCCGCAAGATGTGATGAAATACCCAGATAAGTACACATAGTTCTTTCTGAGTCCGGAGTGATGAGAATAACAGATGCTCCTGTTGGCAAAGATTCATTTTTTTTAATGTAAGGAAAATTTACATCTATATCTTCTAAGCTTTTTTTATATAAATCTCCGAATTTATCGGAGTTAACCTTTCCGATAAATGATGGGCTACCTTTAAGGTAAGCAATGCCTGCCATGGTATTTGCAACAGAACCCCCTGCTACAACTTTTTCAATCTTAATATTTTTTTCGAGATTTTCAAACTCAGATTTATTTATGAGTTTCATAGAACCTTTAACAAGATTATTTCTTATTAAAAATTCATCATCTACTTTAGCAAGAACATCAACAATAGCATTACCTATGCCTAATATTTTTTTATTCATATTTTTCTTTGTATAGACAAATTTTATTAATTACACATGTTTTACATAAAGGACTTCTAGCTTTACATACATATCTTCCATGTAAAAGTATTAAATGATGGGCTTTTTTTATATGTTGCTTAGGTAATATTTTTAACAGTTGAGCTTCAACTTTGTCAGGATTATTACCATCAGAAAGGCCAGTTCTATTAGCAACTCTAAAGACATGAGTATCTACTGCTATAGTTGCTTCATTAAAGGCAGCATTTAAAACCACATTAGCAGTTTTTCTTCCAACTCCTGGCAGAGATATTAAATCTTCAAATTTATTTGGGACTTTGCTTTGGTATTTTTCTAATAAAATTTTTGATAAGAAATATATATTTTTAGCCTTATTATTAAAAAGTCCTATGCTTTTAATAAGATTTTTTATTCTGTTAATTCCTAAGTTTACAAAATGTTTAGGCGTGTAGTATTTTTTATATATATTTTTAGTAACATTATTTACATTTACATCGGTGCATTGAGCTGAAAGCACCACAGAAGTTAGTAAAGTAAATCTATTTCTATATTTTAATGATGTTTTGGGATTTTTTATTGATTTATCCAGCAGCTTAATTAGATGCAAAGCTTTGTTCTGGTTTAAAAGCATCAAGAATTTTTAATAATGGTTTATTTTAAACCGAGCATATCTTGCATATTAAACAAACCCCTATTTTTTTTTCTTATCCATACAGCTGCATTTAATGCTCCATCGGCGAACAGATCTCTTGAAAAGGCTGTATGCTTTAATTCTATATTTTCTATTTTGTTATTAAAGTTTACAGAATGTTTGCCAATAGTATTCCCTTTTCGTGTAATAAAAAAATTAACTTTATTTTTTTGTAGGCTTCCTGATTTGTTCAGGAACATTTTTCCTTTGATAGATTCTGGATTTTTATTTTTACCTTTTGAAACTGCATTTGCTAGCATTAAAGCTGTTCCAGAAGGATAATCGACTTTTCGTTTATGATGGTTATCGTTAATTCCAATTTGATAGCTTTCAGGTATCTTTTTTGAAAGAATACTAACAATATATTCTAAAAGATTAATTCCCAAGCTCATATTACCAGATTTGAATATGGCAATTTTTTTAGAATAATTTTTAATTAAATTATTTTGCTTTGAATTAAAACCTGTTGTTCCGATTATAACTTTTTTTTTAAATTTTTTTGCATAATCTAGCACTTCAAGGGAAGCTTTAGGTCGCGAAAAATCAATGATGACATCTGTTTCCTTAAAGGCTTTTATATTATTTTTTTGTATTTTAATTCCATTTATAGTTTTTCCATATTTTATATCCGTTAAACTAAATAATTTTAGGTTTTTGTTTTTCGAGATTCTTTTAATGAGAATTTTTCCCATTCTTCCAAGAGCTCCAGTGATTGTGATGTTAATTTTTTTCATTAATTACTGCTCCAAAACTTTTTAGCTTTATTTATAAAATTTTTTATTTCTGAATTGTTATCTAAATCTTCTAAAGATTTAAATTTTTCGAGCAAGTCTTTTTGCTCTTTTGATAAAGACTCTGGAATTATTACATTTGTTTCTAGATATAAATCTCCGTAATGGTCGCCTCTTACAACAGGCATACCTTTCCCTTTAAGCCTGAATTGCTTTCCAGACTGGGTTCCTGACGGAATTTTAACTTTTGATTTTCCACCATCAATGGTTGGAACTTCTATTTCAGTTCCCAGAGCAGCATCGATCATTGATATAGGCAATTTGTAGTATAAATTTTCCTCAGATCTTTGAAAAATCTTATGTTTTTCAACTGTTATAAATACATAAAGATCTCCATTGGATCCACCTCTGTAACCCGCATCCCCCTTTCCAGATAATCTTATTTGTGTTCCATCATCAACGCCCTTTGGAATTTGAATAGAGAGATTTTTTTTTGTCTTATTAGCACCAGATCCTTTACAATCTTTGCATGGATTAGAAAGTACTTCTCCTTCCCCTCCGCAATCAGGGCATGTTTGTTGTAGTGTAAAAAAACCTTGTTGCGTTCTTACTTTTCCATGTCCATTACAAGTAGAACATTTCTTTGATTTTGAACCAGGCTCTGCGCCGTCTCCTGAACATTTTTCACACTTTTCATTTGAAGATAAATTGATAGTTTGTTTTTTTCCAAGATAAGCTTCTTCTAAAGTTATTTCTAAATTAATTTTTAAATCAGATCCGCGATTAGATCTTGATTTTTTTGAGCTCCTTCCTCCTCGTCCAGAACCCATAAAGTCGCCAAAAAAATCATCAAAGATGTCAGAGAATGCACCAGATTCAAAACCACCAAAATCAAAACCTCCAGCGCCACCAGCGCCACCTTCAAATGCAGAATGTCCAAATTGATCGTAAGAAGATTTTTTCTTGGGATCAGATAAAACTTGGTATGCTTCAGATGCTTCTTTAAATTTACCCTCAGCAGTTTTATCACCTTGATTTCTGTCAGGGTGATATTTCATTGCAAGAGATCTATAAGCTTTTTTTATTTCTTCAGTAGTTGCTTTTTTGGTTACACCAAGAATATCATAATAGTCTTTTTTGGACATAATGACTTAGGGCGAAACCAGTTGTAAATGGATTAGCCGTTCTTTTTGTTATCGTCTTTTACTTCTTCAAACTCGGCATCAACCACATCTTTTTTATCATCAGGTTTGGAGTCTGTTGTTGAAGCACCAGCAGTATCTTGCTGAGCTTTATATATAGCTTCACCTAATTTCATAGAAGACGTCATTAATTGCTGAGTTTTAGTTTTAATATCTTCAGTTTTGTCAGATTTAATAGCTTCTTTTAAATCTTCCATATCTTTTTCAATCGCTTTTTTGTCAGCTTCTGAAATTTTACTTCCGTGTTCATTTAAACTTTGTTCAGTTGAAGCTATTAAGGAGTCAGCATGATTTTTTGCATCAACTTCTTCTCTTTTCTTTTTATCAGCTTCTTTGTTTGCTTCTGCTTCTTTAACCATTTTTTGAATTTCTTCATCGGTTAAGCCGCCTGAAGCTTGAATTTGAATTTTTTGTTCTTTCCCGGTTCCTTTATCTTTTGCAGAAACGTTAACTATACCATTAGCATCAATATCAAAAGTCACTTCAATTTGAGGAACACCTCTTGGAGCCGGCGCAATTCCAGTTAATTCAAAATTACCTAGTAATTTATTATCATTTGCCATTTCTCTTTCACCTTGGAAAACTCTAATTGTTACTGCCGGTTGATTATTTTCAGCTGTTGAGAATGTTTGACTTTTTTTAGTTGGAATTGTTGTATTTTTTTCAATTAATCTTGTGAACACTCCGCCTAAAGTTTCAATACCTAGTGACAATGGAGTAACATCAAGAAGAAGAACGTCTTTAACATCACCTTGTAATACACCCGCTTGAACAGCAGCGCCTAAGGCAACTACTTCATCAGGGTTAACGCTTTGATTTGGCTCTTTTCCAAAGAAACTTTTAACCGCCTCAACAACTTTTGGCATTCTTGTCATTCCACCCACAAGAATAACTTCATTAATTTCAGATGCAGTATAACCGGAATCTTTTAAAGCAATTTTGCAAGGCTCTATAGTTTTCTCAATTAGCGCCGCAGTAAGAGCTTCAAGCTTTGCTCTTGTGATTTTCATATTAACGTGTTTTGGACCACTTTTGTCTGCTGTAATGAAAGGTAAATTTACTTCTGTTTGTGCCGAAGAAGATAGTTCTATTTTTGCTTTTTCAGCAGCTTCTCTTATTCTTTGTAATGCCAGTTTGTCAGTTTTTAAATTTATTCCGCTTTCTTTTTTAAATTCTTCAATAATGTAATCTGTCACTACAGCATCAAAGTCATCACCGCCTAAAGAAGTGTTTCCGTTTGTAGATTTAACTTCAAATACTCCATCCCCCAACTCAAGAACTGAAATATCAAAAGTACCACCACCTAAATCGTATACGGCAATTGTTTTAGCTTTTTTCTTATCAAGACCATAAGCAAGAGCTGCCGCTGTTGGTTCATTTATAATTCTTAAAACTTCAAGACCTGCAATTTTTCCAGCATCTTTAGTCGCTTGTCTTTGAGCATCGTTAAAGTAAGCAGGAACAGTTATAACTGCTTGCTTGACTTCGCTACCAAGATATTTTTCTGCAGATTCTTTCATTTTCATTAAAATAAAAGCAGAAATTTGGCTTGGAGAATATTTTTTATCACGAGACTGAACCCATGCATCAGTGCCGTTATCAGATTTGATTACTTTGTAAGGAAGCCCTTGTATTTCTTTTTTTAAATTTGAATCATCAAAACTTTTCCCAATTAATCTTTTAACTGAGAAAAAAGTATTTTCAGGATTTGTTACAGCCTGTCTTTTTGCAGGAAGCCCAACTAATTTTTCACCAGATTCTGTGAATGCCACGATAGAAGGTGTTGTTCGAACACCTTCTGCATTCTCTAATACTTTTGGCTGCGCACCATCCATAATGGCTACGCATGAGTTTGTAGTTCCTAAATCTATTCCAATTATTTTTGACATAAAATTCTATTTTTTAATTAATTTGTTAACCCTATGTGGTGCTTAATTTTAGGATTACAACCTTTGAGGCTAAATTTTTTTTGCTAAAAAACCCTTAATTTATTTGAGTTTATTGAGCTATTAATTAGAATTGGTCTTTTTTTTAGAAATAGAAACTAGCGCAGGTCTTAAAAGTCTATCATTTAACATATAGCCTTTTTGAATTTCATTTATAACCATCCCATCCTCTTGTTCGCTCTCCACCTCATTTAATGCTTGATGAAAATTGGGGTCAAATTTTTTACCCACAGATTCAAATGATTTTATTCCATTTTTATCAAAGCTATTTATTAATTCTTTTTCAATAAGTTCTATTCCGAGCAGTGTGTCTTTAAATTCATCTGACTTAAATTTAGGATTATCTTTAAACAAACTAAAGGCTCTTTCTAAATTATCAGCAAGATTAAGAATTTCTCTAGCAAAAGAAGACGAACTATATTTAATTAAATCTTCTCTTTCTTTTTCGTGAATTTTTCTAAGATTTTGATTTTCAGCTAATGAACGAAGCAGTTTATCATTTAATTCTTCTATTTTTTTTTCAAGATTGTTTTCTACATTAGTCTCAGCTCCATTATTTTCTGGAGTATCAATTTTTTGTTCTTGATCTTTATTAGAAGCAGTTTCTTCGTTATTATTCATAAGCCTATATATTTAAAGCAATACTTTATAATTTTTTTGACATATATAGGTACTATATTTCAGATTTCTAGCTTTATTATGAGAAAAGATAACAGAGACAATCTTAGTTTAAGAAAAATTGAGATAATCCCAAATTTTATTAAAAATTCAGAAGGTTCCTGCCTAGTGAAGTTTGGGGAAACACAGGTTGTTTGTACTGCTTCAGTTGATTCAAAAGTTCCAAGATGGCTTGTTGGTTCAGGAAAGGGATGGGTTACAGCTGAGTATGGAATGTTACCAAGGTCTACTCACGAAAGAATGAGACGAGAGGCTGCCGTTGGTAAAATAGGCGGAAGAACATCAGAAATTCAAAGGCTAATAGGCCGTTCATTAAGGGCGGTTGTTGATTTGGGGCTATTAAATGAAAAATTAATTACAATTGATTGCGATGTTTTAACTGCTGATGGCGGAACAAGAACAGCCGCTATCACAGGTGGTTTTGTTGCTTTAAAATTGTGCATTGAACATTTGCTTCGAAATAAAGAAATCAAAACAAATCCAATGCAGCAATATATAGCTGCCGTTAGTTGTGGAATTGTAGAAGGTAAAATTCTATTAGATTTAAATTATGAAGAAGATAGCACGGCAGAGATTGATGCTAATTTTGTGATCACTGAGAATATGCAATTAGTTGAAATCCAAGCAACAGGTGAAAGAAAGACGTTTTCAGATCAGGATCTAACTGAAATGCTAAAAATTTCAAAGAGTGCAATAAAAGAAATAATACAACATCAAAAGTCTTGTTTTGAAAAATAAGTTAATAAATTTAAAAAATATAAAATCTTTATTGATAGCAACTAACAATAAAGGAAAGCTTTTAGAAATAAAAAAATTATTACCAAAACATATTACATTTTATAGTCCAAAAGATTTTAAT